>C687J35504_10002137_pt1 | contig 13562 bp, 17 predicted proteins | sample RifCSPhighO2_02_FD_35504 | JGI IMG/M metagenome (IMG submission 35504) | reverse complement strand
AAAAACACCGCGCCTCGACGAGAGTATGAAAAGTCCGGAATATGTTTTTGAACGCGACATGAAGTGGATCGAGGATTGTGACGTCATAATAGCCGAGGCATCTTTTACGAGCTTTGGCGTTGGCTTTGAAGCCGGCTATCTGCTCGGCAAAGGGAAGAAAAAAATTTATCTTCTATATGATGCTTCCATGAAAGAATCCGTATCAAAGATGGCCACAGGAAACACCATGAAAAAATGTGTTCGCGTTCCATACAACAGCATGTCAGACATCTACAAGTTCGTCCAGGAAAACTTCTGAAGTAAAATCGTGCATAAGACAAGCAGACCGCTTGGGCTTACTTACAATCCATATCTCGGGTCAGTCTTTCTCTTGATGGCAAAAATCTTTTCCAGAACAGTGAGTTCCGGCGCCGAGAGGAACTTTTCGTTCTTCTTAAGCGCTTTGTACGCATTGGTGTTTATGTCCGTATAAAGAGTCTCGTTTTCCTTTACTTGTCTGCCAATGGTAGGCCCGCTGATTGATATTGCAACCTTGTCGCCAGTCTTCGCCTCGTCTACGTTCTGTCCCTGGCTCTGGATTTGCTTTATGCTGCCTGCTTTCTGTCCGTTGTCTTTTATCAGGTCAGATCCCGGCTTGAGCATGCCGTAGACTTCGCAGCCTATTATCGCAGGATCGCTTGCACGGAAAACAGACCCGGGTATAAGTTTTATTTCTGCCGGCCTTGTGAGACCTTCTATTTCCTTCTTTTTTATTTTTTCTTCCTCATCTTCAACCCACTGATTATAATCTTCTATTAGCCTGTAAATAACATCAGATTGCATGAGCTTTATGTTCATGTCCTTTGCATACATCTGCACATCCTCAGTTGATGAGCTATTGAAGCCAATCACTATCTTGTAGAGATAGTTTGTATTTACTTCTGCGCTCATTACGTCCTTTTTTGATATGGTGCCAATAGTAGCCTCGCGAATAGGGTGGTCTTTGAAAATAGTCAGCAGCGCCTCAAGGCTGCCAAGCGTGTCGGCCTTCAGTATGAGCCCTTCCTCATCCGTGCTTATCTCCACCTCTTCCAGTTCCTTTTCCATCTCTTCCAGGAACTTTTCAGCTTCTTCGAATGTTTTCGCTGTTCTTATCGGTGAACCTGCAGTTACATTATCCAGCCCGGGCGCTACAATTTTAACGCCGGCAGCCGCGTAAACAATATCAACGCTCGTGAATTTCTTTTCTGTTCTCATATCACGCATCGATTCCGGCATCATCAGCGCGCGCACCTTGGCTATCATGGGATTTTTGCCGCCCACAATAAGGTAGTCGTTTTTTTGTACCGAGCCGTCATGGATAACCGTGTCAATGGTAACCCCAAGTCCCGTAACTTCCTTTACCTCAAGGATCATGCCTTCTGATTTTTCCGTGCTGACGAGATGGTCTTTGAGAAATACCTGCGCCAGTCCTATCAACGTCATGAGCAGGTCAGAAATTCCCTCGCCTGTCTTAGCAGAAAGAGGAACAACCGCTACTGTGGTCTTGAAGTCATTTACCCTGTCAAAGCGGTCCGCTTTTATGCTATTTCTTTCAAGCTGCTCAATCGCCTGGTAAAATTTCTGTTCAAAATAGCCCTTTACATCATCACTTTGCTTTGGAAAATTCTCTATGAAACAGTCACCGGAGACCCAGCCATTTATTCTGTCTATTTTGTTCATGGCGATTACAAAGGGGGTTTTTGTACTCTTCAATATTTCAATGCTTTCAATAGTCTGCGGCATGAGGCCCTCGTTTATGTCTATAACAAGCACCGCGATATCAGCTATGGAGCCGCCTCTTTTCCGCAGTGTGCTGAAAGCTTCATGTCCTGGCGTGTCAATGAAAAGGAGTCCGGGTACGTTGATGGCAAAGTTGAACCTCTCCAAAAGAGAACCGCATATATGTGCAATTATATCTTTTGCAATCATGGTAGTGGAAATGCTTTGGGTTATTCCGCCGGCTTCGTTCACAGCTATAGCAGTACCTCTAATCTTGTCGAGCAGTGTCGTCTATACGGCTGCTAGTAGCAGATACCGTGATCGACATGCCCAATTATAGTTATGATTGGTGCTCTTAGAGTCATCTAATCACCGTCCTATTTTTTCAACAAATTTTATAAGGTTATAACCATCGTCGGTTATTGTGAAAACACGTGGCTTCTCTTGTTTTATTGACAATAGATTTAGCTTAACTAACCTTGCAAGGCAGTCCAATGAGCTTCTTGTTGTTACATTAAACACTTTTGAATAGCTTTTGGCAGTTATTTTATTACTTTTCAGCTTGTTTAATCTCAAGAGAGGTTTAAAATACTGATTTTCTAAAACCCCGTTTACAAACAAGTCGTTTTTTGTTTTGTCCAAAAAAAGCTTTCCGTTTGTAATTAGAAGTATTTTATAATATGTTCTCCAGTTTTTGAAAATTATGCATCTTCTGCCATTTTTCCTTATAGTATCTTTATCAAAAACTATACCGCATCTGTCCAATACTTTATGATAATGATCCAATTCTTCAGATTTTTGGTTAAATGCTAAACCTATATAGCGAAAATTTCCATTGTGAGTAGCTATGGCGCCATCGCCGGAAAATAGACCTGTTAAATAATCGCCTGTATAGTTATCATTATTTTCCGCAAACTTTTTGATTTCCTCAAGTAATTTCATAACAATTGAATTGAATGTTTTATTGAAGAGTTTCAGTTGGCAAACCCCAAATTTTGAAGCAGTTTTTGATAATCTATGCGATTTCCCTTTTCTAATTTTAATATTATTCTCAGGTATGCCGAGTTTTTCTGCCCAAAATACTCTTAATTTATTTTCTTTACTGTCATAATTCCATGCAGTGACATCGCATTTCCACCCTTCGTTTATACACCACACTTCTCTGAAATAATCCAAAATAAATTTTATTGTGTTTGGCGAAGAGTTTGTAAACACAAAAGCCAGATTTTTTTCATATTTGCTGCCTTCGGCATGTATTAGTCCAAAAACCTGGAAAAGTTCCCCGTCAAATGGCACATATTTTTTCATTCTTATAGGATTTGGATTAAATTGGCTATTTCTGCTGCTGTATCGGAATTCAACAAAATCTGTATTTAATGTTTTCAATTTCATCGGGAAGAAGAAAGATTTTTTTTGTCCTGCTATTTTCATATATTTGCATAATTTAGTCATATCTATATGTTTTCTACCTTTCAATTCCACGACAGAATCAATCAAGCCGAATTCGTCTCTGGACAAATTTTCCAAGTCTTTGTTCCAGACAATCATATTTTGAATAATTTCTGGCGAGATTAAAAAGTGTTGCACGATTTCCTTAAACGTTTTGACAGTTGGCTTACACCGTTGTTTTCCGTAAATGTATTCTTGCAGCTTGTATTTCGACATGCCTGACTTTTTTTCAAATTCTCCCCATGACGTATCACTTTTCAAATTTAATATGAATTTTTTAAAGTCTTTTGTAACCTTAACGCGGTTTGTTTCTGGTATGTTCATCCATTTCATTTTACCACCGTTATAACATATTCACATATGTTACTATATACATAAGCACATAAATATTTAAAGTTTCGTATCAAATTATTCATAATGACAAAAAAGGGCTTCACCATTAAACTTGATGAAGAGTTATGGAAAGAATTCTCAATAAAGTGCATTAAGAAAGGCAGAACTAAGGCTGATATTTTAGAAGAAATGGTAAAAGAATTTATTAAAAAAGCATGACCAAGTATGGTAATTATAGGTTGACGTAACATAGTGAAAACCTCGGGTTTTCGCTATCCTGAATAGCNCAGCTATTTGAGGATAGTCGACACCTTTGAATGATTTCATAGCTTGCTTCATTCCCCCGACGTAGAGAAGTATATGAATTAATTATTTAAACGGCTCGAACTCTAAGAAATTGTTTTTCAGGTATAATTAAGTTAATGTACGTTATTTTACTTCATCTATCATAGGTTTTAAATTTTCTACAACGCTTCTTGCAGTGTGTTCATCTTTGCGCAAAAAGTCGGCTCCATGCTCCCTTGCAGTCACATCTATGTTATCTTCACTAGAAAATAGCACAATTCTGGCATCTGAATAACATGCAATTATAGTCGCAATAGCTTCCGGCGCTAATTGTTCTATTAAGCCGCGATTGACTCGAGGGAATTTCCCGTCGACAACATAGACTCGAGCTGATGATTCGGGCAAAGCATCTTTTAGTGCCTGTAAGCAGGGCAATCCTAAATAAGTTAATTCTTGACGTTCTGCAGCGTTTTTCATGTATTTTCTTTCATCTGGATGATCTTCTATATGTATAATGTCATATCGCATAGAAAATCTATGACACATATTTTTAAAAGGGGCTAATGCTCTTCGATTTCTGACTTATTCAGGTTTTTCAATGCCGTGCACCTCATGGAATTCCTCGGGCTTGTAAGCTTCCTTCTTGCCCATCAATATAATGAGGATTCTAATCAGGAGAACAAGAAGAACAAATGCAAAAAGCACCTGCCCCAGCTGTCGCGAGACGAATACGCCCTTCTCGATTATTGTGAAATGTATAAGCACAAGGAAGAAAGCTATGTAGCCTGTTCTCTGCAATCTTTTCCATTTTTGATAGCCCATTTTCTGGATGGCTTTTCCTGTGGATGTTATAGTCATCACAGTAAATATTATGAATGCAAATATTGCGGATATTATTGAGTAGAGGTTTTCTCCGGATGCAATGGTGTTGAATTCTAGGACGATTGCACCGGCAGCGTGTATTGCCGCGAACAGGTATCCACACAATCCGAGCGCTTTCCTGTATTTCAGACAAGGCACGAACTTGTGTGGTTTTAGCCTGCTTAGCGGTCCTAAAAGAAAGCAAAGTCCTATGATAAATGTGGCAGCTATTGCGAAGCTGTTGCTGACAACTCCGGGAGTTAGGGGCCTTGCTCTTATTACAACAGTGTAAAAAAGTATGAGAAAAAAAGTTACAGCAGGAATGAGATGTATTTTATGTTTCATAATTATTTACTTATCTTGTATAACAATAAATAATCATCTAATAGAGCTCGCTATTTTATGCTTTTTTTAATCACGTCAATTATTATTGGCACCATCTGTTCAGGCCCGCCTATTACCGAGACATCCTTGACCATGCCTTTCTGGCGGTAGTATTCAAGCAGCGGCGCAGACTGCCGAACATATGTGTCCTGGCGGTCCTTTATTGTCTCGTAGCTGTCATCCTTTCTCTGATAGAGATTCCCGCCGCACTTGTCGCAGATGCCTTCTTTTTTCGGCAGAAGAGGTGGGAGGCGTATATTGCCTCTTTTTATGTCAGCGATATTGTAAATGTTGCCGCACTTTTCGCAAATGCGTCGTGCCAGTGCCTTCTCAATTATTATGTCTTCATCTATGACAAAGTTGACAACAAGATCAATCTTTGTTATTTTTTCAAGTGCATGGGACTGTTCCAAGTCGCGTGGAAATCCGTCAAGAATAAATCCTTTTTTTGCATCATCTTTGGCAATGCGTTCCTTGAACATGTTTATCGTAACATCATCTGGCACAAGATTTCCAGCTTTCATGTACCCTTCAGCTAGCTTACCTAGCGGCGTTCCTGTAGCCACCTCAGCGCGGAACATGTCACCCGTAGCAATATGCACAATGCCAAGATGGGGCGCTATGCGCGATGCATAGGTGCCCTTTCCAGAGCCCGGTCGTCCAAAAAATATTATTTTCATATAATTACTCACCAAAAAGTGTTGGATATTGTCCTTTTAAAGCAGCATATTTTTCTTCGGCATTCCCATTCTGTGATGTAAGATCTCTCGCCAGTGTTTTTAACTGATGAAATACTATATCGTGTTGCTCTATGGCGCCCAGTCTTTCTTCTTCATGTGCAAATGCAATTTTATGGCCTGTTTCGTACATCAGTCTTTTCATAGCTGTATAGCAATCGACAACCATGGCTCTTCTTTTTACATTGGATATTTCTGCATCAGAACGGTTCATACAATCACAGGATCAGTCCGTCAGTTCAATTTCAATGTTGACTTCGGTTGGTATGCGAATTCTTGTTATCTGTCTTAAAACACGGTCATTGGCGCCTACATCCAGGACGCGTTTGTGGACTCGCATTTCCCATGTCTCCCAGTTGCCGCCTCCACCACCACGGTGCATGCCGTCGCCGCAGGGCGTCTTCATGACAGGAATGCGGAGTTTTTTCGTTGGCAGCGGTATGGGACCGGAAACACCGACACCGAGCTTTTGCGCCATGTCCTTTATTTCGCTGCATATGTCATCCAGTTGCTTTGGGTTCTTTCCCGTAAGCTTTATCCTTGCTGTATTCATAGCATATTAAGTCAAGACGAAAGTATTAAAACGTTTTGAAATTTTCCTTTGTCGTTGCAATTAGCGGACCAGATTCTAATCCCTCACCATTTCTAATCCTGTTATTCTGTTTTCATCAGTCACAAACCCCTTCATGTTGACAAAATTGCAAGAGCTTTCCAGAAAACTGTTTCCGGAAAACATGACAAAACACGGGTTTGTGTTTATTGAAACATTGTATACGAGGAATATTTTGTCATGCAGCATAGACAGATAGGTCTGGTTTACTTTTTCCTGCGGCATGCACCTGCTGGCATTGCCAAGTATAATAAATTCCTTGCTCTCATAGACAGTTTTGTATTGTTCCATGAAGGTTCTGTTTTGCGCCCAATCAGGTTCTCCTATGGAATAGAAAAATAATATGAAATTGCCCTCATCTATGCTATGCTGAACCAGTTCTTTTCGCGGGAACGGCTCTGCCGGCATACCAAGATAATTGATCAGAGACCACGCATTTGTCATCAGACTACAGTTTTCTATGCTATTGGCACGCAGAACGTTTATCGCGTCGGCGTATTTGTCTTTTGATTCGTAATTGGCTGAAATATTCATTGTGACGAAAAGCACAAGATTTAACGCTATGATGATTGTCAGCAGGAAAGTTTTAGGTTTTTTGCGCAGCGAATCAAAGCCCCTGTAGGAAAAATAGGCGACCGGCAGAGCAAGCGGAAACAAATATCTCAGCTCTTTTGAAAACGTCGAACTGTACAGGTAAATCGATAAAATCATTATTGCCAGCATAAGAATATTGTATTTTTCCTTTGTCAGTCTTTTCCAGCGCTTGGCAACAATGAAAAGTCCGTAGGCAAAAACCGGAAGCAGGAATGTTATAGCAGTGACTAGATGCATAACACTAAACGGCTGCGTAAAGTAATATCGAAACTTGACGTTGATGGCATAGCTGTCAACCATGGAAGTAAACGCGTTTCCTGTCGTGTAAAAGTTGTAGAGGAACCACGGCAGGAACGGCAAGACAAAGAACATAATATTCAGGGCTATCTTTTTTGGATTTTTGTCAGCAAGAAGCAGCGGTGCGAATATAACGAAATTATATCTTGCCAGACAGGCAATTCCCAGAAAAGTCCCCGAATAACGCTTTCCCATGAGCGCAAGAAACAACTCCAGCAGCGCCAGCGAGAGCAACTCAGTGCCGTTGATAAGGCCGAAAAAGAGAACAAAAGGTGACAGAAGCAGAAGATAGAAAACCTCCCGTCGCAGCTTCATTGCGTCAGCAAGCTTTATTGTGGCATATAGAAACAACAGGGAAGATAGTACAATGAACAGATATTCTCCGCCCATAAGCATCAGCGGCACCAGCGGGGGTCTGCCGGGTTCATAATAGCTGCCCTGTCCTGCCCAGTACCTTGCATTGTCTTCGTAGGTAGCAAAATCCCATGAAAAATTCACAAAATGCTGGTAAACAAAGAAAGCCGTTGACAGCGCAAAAAGAATAACAAGCAGCTTGTTTTTGAAAATCCATTGCAATGCCATATCTAATTTATTGAACCAAAGGTTAATTAGCGTATTCTGTACACTCGCGCACACGATGATTTATTTGATAAACAAGCATGTCAAATTTTATTTCTCCGGTTCTTGTATAATCAGCAAGAGCTACTTCTACATCTTTTTTACAACCAAGACAATATCCTAACAAAAAAACACGCCTGTCCTCTATTGTAGCATGTTTTACAATACTTGGATGTTCACAATTTTGTCTAAAAGTCATATAACCCCCAAATATAGCTCACGCTAGATAGTTGAAAAAATGTGGTTGTATTACACAACCGTATCGATGCAAATGCCTGCAGCTACTGTCTGACCCATGTCTCTAATAGCAAAGCGAGCCAATTCAGGCATTTCAGACTGCTTCTCTATGATGAGAGGCTTTGACGGCTTTACCTTTATGATTGCTGCGTCACCTGTTTTTAGGTAGTCAGGGTTTTCCGTGACAGCTGCGCCGGTCTTTGGGTCCATTTTCTTTACTATTTCCATGACAGTGCAGGCAATCTGAGATGTGTGCACGTGGAACACTGGTGTGTATCCCTTGCTGATTACGCTAGGGTGGTTCAGTACGATTATCTGCGCCGTGAATTCCTTGACAGGCTTTGCTGCATCCTGCAGGTGGCATGCCACGTCACCGCGCTTTATGTCGCCCTTTCCGACGCCACGGACGTTAAACCCGACGTTGTCGCCAGGTTGTGCTTCTGTTACCTGTTCATGATGCATCTCTATGCTTTTGACTTCGCCCTGAGCACCTGAAGGCAGGAAAACAAGCTTGTCGTTTATCTTCATTGTTCCTGTTTCGATACGACCAACAGGCACAGTGCCTACACCGGTTATGCTGTAAACGTCCTGAATAGGCAGTCTCAGCGGTTTACCCGTGGCCTGCTCGGGCACCTTAAACATGTCAAGAGCCTCGACTATTGTAGGACCCTTATACCATGCCATGTTTGTAGATTTCTTCGCAACATTGTCACCTATGTAACCTGACGTTGGAACAAACTGCATGTCGTCTGTCTTGAATCCTATACCCTTTAGAAGTTTTATCACGCTTTCTTTGGTCTCGTTGTATTTCTTTTCATCATAGTTTACCGCGTCCATCTTATTTACGGCAACTATCATCTGGCCAACACCAAGAACCTTTGCCAGATATGCGTGTTCTTTTGTTTGCTCCTGAATACCGTCTTTAGCTGAACAAACGAGTATTGCACCGTCTGCCTGGCTTGTACCCGTAATCATGTTCTTTACGAAGTCCCTGTGGCCTGGTGCATCTATGATTGTGAAGTAATATTTTGGCGTATCAAAGCGCTGATGCATGATATCTATCGTAACGCCTCTCTCGCGCTCTTCTTTTAGCCTGTCCATGACGAAGGCAAATTCAAAGGTTTCCTTTTTCAGTTCCTTTGCCAGATCCTTTAGTTTGCGCATCTGCTCATCGCGTACAGCTCCTGTGTCGTAGAGCAGTCGTCCTACAAGTGTTGATTTTCCGTGGTCTACGTGACCAATCGTTACAAGATTCATGTGTGGTTTTTTATCAGCCATTTCAATACCCCCAAATTATGTCCGAATTACATTCGTACAAATATTATAAGTTCTTTACTTTCTAAACCTATAAACAAATCTTTTTAAACCTTCATTTTCGCCAACCAAACCTATGGTTTTGAGGGTCAAACGACACCCCCAAATATCTTAAAGAGTATTTTAGCGGATGTAATTAAATAATATGGTAGACATAAAATACATAATAAATCTGCTCAAGGATTATAGGGAAGACCAGATAAAAGTAACGAATGAGACAAGAGACAAAATTGAGAATGGACACAAAATAAGCATAAAAGAAGTTATCGGACATCTCTTGAATCCAGAAAGCATGAAAGGATTTGAGGAACAAGAAGCCAGGCGCGAACACCAGAGAACATTTATGCTGGTATTCAAAAAGTCTAGCCAGAAGAAATTATGCATAGTAGTGACAGAGAATCTTGACACAGACACGTTGTTTGTGGTGACAGCCTTTGAATCAAGCAAAAGAATTGACAGGCTGATTAAAAAAGGCAGAATGAGGAGAGCATAAATGGTAAAAGCAAAAATGATATATGATCCTGTAGTGGATTCCTTGTTTGTTTACAAGGAAGGCTCGAAGATTTACGGAAATATCAGCTTGGGTGAGATAATAGTGGGTTTTGACAAGAGCCTGAATGTAGTCTCAGTAGAGATATTGAATCCGGACATGCTTTTCAACATACCAAAGAAAATGCTCGAATCCGCAGTTTCTGCATCCCTGAGATGGCAGGGCAGGAAATCGCTGATTCTTATATATATTGACCTTGTTTTTGGCAATAAGGAAGAAATGACAATACCAATCACATTGCCAGTTGAGAAAGCGCTGGCTGTTAGATAAGAGCGGGCAAAAAAGCCGGAAAGATATGGTGATAAAAATGAAAATAAAATATGATTCTAAGGCAGACGCAATGAATATAATTTTTCAGAAAGGAAAATACGACATAAGCAAGGAAGTAGCTGACGGAATTATTATTGATATAGGCAAAAAAGGAAAGATTCTCTCTATAGAGATACTTGACGTCAGTAAAAGGATGCCAAAAGAAAGCATAGAAGACGTGACGGTTGGCTTAACGATTTAATTCTCCGCGTGGTTGGATGAGTAAGTTTTCGTGGGAAAAGGCTACTGAGGAAGTGATAAAGAAAAACAAGGAATTTCTGATAGCTCTGGGCAAAAGGAAAAAGGACAGATAAACTGAAAAGAGATTTCGGGAACGCAGAGTGTAAAATAAGCCTCCGGGACGATATCCGTGTTTTGATTCGCTGGCAGAATCCTGTCCAGAAAACGTTATTTGAGGAATATGTTTCTGACTAACCTTTCTTATTTGCAACTATGTTTAGCTGTCCATTTTCAGCCGAGTATTCAGCTACTCTAAAACCAGCCCTGACTAAATCCTGAGGGTCTAAAGAGCATCTGTTTGTATACATTAAATCTTCCTGTTCTGCATCGCTTAGTCCATCAAACCATTCTTCCCAGGCTTCGTGGCTACTTCCCATTTTTCTATTTTGTATCCATTGACCGAATTCGTAAAGCATAGGATTCATTTTTTCATACACTATTTGATGTATTCCCATACCGCCGGTCTGTGTGTGCTCTCCTGTTGCATAGACTATTCTTTTTGATTCGTCATGGTCTAAAACCGGGCCGAGACAGAAAAAATCATTTGAATAAATCAGGTCAAATTTTCCATCACCGAATACATCATCTAAACGTTGGGCATCCCCATGTTTTACATCGACTTCCGGGATGCCGCCTAATAATTCTCCCCTCTTTTCCACGCCGGATACGTTAGCACCCAAATCTTTCAGAACTTTGAGATTAAATCCAGGACCGCACCCTAATTCAAGAACTCTTTTCCCTTGAAGTAAGTCTCTCATTATTTCGTGTAATTCTTCTGGTGAGCCATATTCTTTGCCTGAAAGATGCTGATATAATTTGAAAAGCATGCCTGCATCGTTGCGAGATGGCGGTGCGAATTTATATGGTATGAAGATATGCGGACTCATATTATAACTTAAATCAAAAAACGTTTCGTTTGCGTATATTCTCCCGCTATTTTCCTTGAAACGCTTATAATCTGGTGTATTGCTTTCGCCAGAGAAATTACCTGTCGAATGTGCTAACATAGTGATTGCCATTTCTGGCTCAACTTCTCCCCTTCCAACCATTTCTTTTATTGGCTCTAAGCCGCGATTAGCCATCCATCTATACATCTGCCGCATTGCTTTTCTGTCAGGACGAGTCATAAACTCTAATAACAGAATAAGACTTTTAAAGCTTTCAAAATTCACTATTTTTGAGTAACTACATATATCCAAATATAGCGCTATTTAGGAACATTTTATCAGAATTTTTCTAAGTTCAACGAAAACCCATATTTTTGGTGAGAAATCTTACACTTTTTCATTCGAGTTCATAGGTTCACGTGGTTCATTCATAAAAAATTAACCTAAAAACCATCAAAATTCTCAATTTAACCTACAACCCATATATTTAAATATATACTAAAACATAGATATTATAAAATATGTATTAAAACGGTGATATATAAATGAGTCCAATAAAAACGAAAACATACAATCTTTCAGCTAAACAAGTTCTTCTTTTTAAAGGTTTTAAAAAGCGCAGCATTACATCGGATATGCACGCGGGAACACCGGCTTTGATACTGTGACTCGCGGATATTCAGCGCATTTTCTCCTGAGTTCTCTGGCAGCTTCAGGTCCGCCAGGAAACATAGCCGCAGTTAGGTCCGCATCCCTATACGCATCGATGGCTTTNTTTGTTGCCATCAATGNTAGTGCGCTTGCTGCTAAAGCCCCGATAACATAAAATGTACTTCTAGCATTTGAACCCATTTTTTTCACCTACTCAGCATTGAACAAAACACTCTTAAACTTATTTCTTCCTCAACAATTTAGATATTCTATTGCCCGGCTTATATACGACAAGAACGTACAGCCCTACGATAATCCAGTAAGACAGATAGACAATAACCCTCAGCCACTCCGGATTTCCGTCATATCCAACCAGGCTCTTCAGCACCGAGCCCACCACACCTTTTTCATGCAAGACACCTACAGCAGGCGGGTTTATGTCATATGCTGTATGAGAAAGAAAGCCCATGTCTATTTTCATATCCTCGGCGATTTCTATGTACTCATGAATGCCGTATCCCAGAAGCCCGGCGGCAAAAATTATCAGCAGGATGCTGCTGTACTGGAAGAATTTTTTTATGTCAAGATGATATATTTTTTTGAACATCAGAAGTGTGATGACAACTACAAGTATTATACCTACAGCAGCACCAAATAGTGTTCCAACAGGATTTTGAACACCCGTAGCAGTCAAAAAGAGCACGGTTTCTATGCCCTCCCGGAAAACAGCAACAAACGATATAAGGACTATGCCAAACACATATTCCGTCGAAGCAGCAGAATCGACCTTTTTTTGCAGGCGTTCTTTTATAGTTCCGGAGTTTTTTGCCATCCAGAATATCATATAGGTCAGCACGCCGGTCGCGACTATGGCAGCCGTGCCTTCAAACAATTTTTCAGAAAGCCCGTCCAGTGAGCCATAAAGAGAAGCCAGAACAGCGCCTATTGCTACGCTTGCTATAATAGCAGCAATTATTCCTATATGCAAATATTTTGTTAATTCATTTTTGTCAGTTTTTTTCAGGTAAGCTGCTATTATTCCTATTATCAGCGCAGCCTCCAGCGATTCGCGGAACGTTATAATAAAAGGCCCGCCGGAGCCCAATAAAGCATCTATCATGAATAAAACTCTTTAGTAATCTTAAAGTAAATCATATCTGAGGAATATCCTTTGAGAGTCCCTTTCTTTCGCGCAGCTTTTGTATTACACCCATCTTCAAGTCCTCAGGTATCTTCTCGAATTTCACATCTACCAGGGAATAGAATCCTTTGCCGCCGGTCGCGCTCTTCAATTGGCCTTCAAATCCGAACATTTCAGCCACTGGCAGCTTGCACTGTATTACAGCAGCGCCCATTTCCGTTTTCACATCCATTACCTGGCCGCGTCTGTTTTGGACCTGGTTCATGGCATTGCTCATAAGTTCATCAGGAACATCTATACGTATTACTTGAACAGGTTCCAGCAT
>C687J35504_10002107_pt1 | contig 13661 bp, 14 predicted proteins | sample RifCSPhighO2_02_FD_35504 | JGI IMG/M metagenome (IMG submission 35504) | reverse complement strand
GTTTTCCAACCGTTGAAGTCCTTGTCGATGGTCACCAGCTTCAGTTCCGGGAACTGCTTGGCGAACTCACCGGCAATGGCCTGGTTACGCGGACGGTAGAAGTGCTTGGCGGCCAGACGCTGACCTTCATCGCTGTACAGGTAGTTGAGGTAGGCCTCAGCCACTTTGCGCGTGCCCTTCTTGTCGACGTTTTCATCGACTACAGCCACCGGTGGCTCGGCCAAGATCGACAGTGACGGTGCGACGATTTCGAAGTTGTCGCCGCCCTCTTCTTTCAATGCCAGGAAGGCTTCGTTTTCCCAGGCCAACAGCACGTCGCCGATCTGGTTGTTGACGAAGGTGATGGTCGAACCACGGGCACCGGTGTCGAGTACTGGCACGTTCTTGTAGAGCTTCTCGACGAACTCTTGGGCTTTCGCTTCGCTGCCGTACTTCTGCTGGGCATAGGCCCAGGCGGCGAGGAAGTTCCAGCGTGCACCGCCGGAGGTTTTCGGGTTCGGGGTGATGACTTCCACGCCCGGTTTGACCAGGTCATCCCAGTCCTTGATGCCTTCCGGGTTACCCTTGCGCACCAGGAACACGATGGTCGAGGTGTACGGCGTGCTCGATTGCGGCAGACGCTCCTGCCAGTTCTCCGGGATCAGCTTGCCGAGCTTGCACAGCTCATCGATATCACCGGCCAGGGCCAGGGTTACCACGTCAGCACGCAGGCCATCGATTACCGCACGGGCCTGCTTGCCCGAGCCACCGTGGGACTGCTGGATGGTGATGGCTTCATTGCCCTGGGCTTGCCAGTGCTTGTTGAACGCGGCGTTGAATTCACTGTACAGCTCGCGAGTCGGGTCGTAGGACACATTGAGCAGGGTTTCAGCGGCGGCCACCGGGCCTGCAAAAATGGCGCTAGCCAGGGCAGCGAGGGCGAAATGACGAATGGACATGATGCGGCTCCTACTGGGACAAATACGGGGTTGGCGTTCAATGGGTCGATGCTCTCGCCACCTGCCGTGGCTATCCGGCGTGGTGCGCGCGGGCTCGACTCTTTTCATTGCACGCCCTCCGGTGGTCCGGTCGGGCTTTGCGGCGTGTAGCGTTCGGTGTGTCAGTTAGCTGCTCGTATTGCTCTGAGCGTGCGGGCGAAACTTCTCTTTACGCTCGATCTGCACGACCTGACCGTTGTGCACGGTGATTTCCACCGAGCCGAACTTCAGGCCATTCAGCGCAGCCTGGATCTCACGCAGGATGCTGGCGTCGTACTGATCTTCAAGGTTCTGCAGGGTTGAGGTCATGTTGATGCTCCATGAAATAGCCCCTATAAGCGGCGAAGAACAGCCGTAGTCAGTAGGCGTGGAGCGGATAGTAGAGAGGCTCTTATATTCTTAAAAATACCATTTTATAACATTTATATATCTTTTAAGAATATAAAGAGTCGCACCCTCTGCTCACCGAAAAAAAGAGCTTCAGGCATAAGCAAATAATTTCTTATTCTTTTTGATATTCAAAAGTCCTCCCTACACTGCAGCCATTCACATCTGCAGGAGGGCGCACGATGCGCAACCAAGCTATCCGCTATCTGATAGTGCCGGGCTGGCAAGGATCGGCCGACGACCATTGGCAGAGCCACTGGCAGCGCAGCCTGCCGAACAGCGCTCGGGTGGAACAGGCCGACTGGCTAAACCCTAAACGTGAAGACTGGGTCGCCGAACTGCAGCGCAGCATCGCCAGCGATCCGCGCCCGACCATCCTGATTGCCCATAGCCTGGGCTGCATTACGGTGGCGCATTGGGCAGCACAAGCCCCGGTGGAATCGCTGCGCCGGGTAAGGGCCGCGCTCTTGGTCGCCCCAGCCGATGTGGAACGGGCCAACTGCCCGCCAGCGCTGCAGAACTTTGCACCGATTCCCCAGCACTCACTGCCCTTCCCCAGCCTGTTGGTCGGCTCGGACAACGACACCGCCGCCAGCGCCACACGGGCTAGCGAACTGTCCCATGACTGGGGCAGCGAGGCGGTGATTCTCAGCGGCGTCGGGCATATCAATGTGGCGTCCGGGCATCAGCGCTGGGAACAGGGCTTTGCTTACCTGTATCGCCTGCAAAGCCGTATCGAGCGGCACGCGCGCCGAACTGCCTGAGGGTCACGGCTGGTTAAACCCCAGGCCCCTTGGCCAGTTCGGCTTGCAGCCAATCGACAAATACCTGGGTCAAACGCTGGCGACGTTTACGCTCGGGCAGCACCAGGTAGTAACCCAGTTCCGAATGCGCGACTTCATCGCCCATGCGGCACAACAGGTTCTGCGTCAGCAGTTCATCGACCAGATGCCGCCAGCCGATGGCCACGCCCTGCCCGGCGATGGCAGCCTGAATCAGCAATGTGTAGTTATCGAAGCGTAGGCTGCCGGGGCTTGGGGTTTGCTGCAGGCCGAAGGCGCGAAACAGCCCGGCCCAGTCGAACCAGCGCGAGCGGTTTTCTGGGCGCAGGTGCAGCAGCGGCAGGCTGGCCAGTGCAGCAGCTGGCAAAGGCAATGTTTGCCCCTTGAGCAACTGTGGGCTGCACACCGGAAACACCTCTTCGCGAAACATCAGCTGCGCCTCGGCGTGCTTGAAGCGCCCGTCGCCGAAGTTGATCACCACGTCGATTTCCGCCGGCAGTGTGCCCTGATCACGCTCGCTGGTAATCAGGCTGACATCCACCTCCGGGTGCAACTGATGGAAGCGCTGCAAGCGCGGCATCAGCCAGTAGGCGGCAAAGGCGAAGTCGGTGGCCACCTGCAGCACCTCATGCTGCTGTTGCGCGGTGACTGCCAGCAGCCCGGCATCCAGACTCTGCAGGCCATCCTGCACATAGCTCAGCAACAATTCGCCGGCATCCGTGAGGGCAATGCCTCGGTACACCCGGTCAAACAAGCGCGTGGCCAGCTGCTGCTCCAGCCGTTTGATCTGCTGGCTGATCGCCGGCTGGCTGGTGCCCAGCTCGCTGGCGGCGGCGGTAAAGCTCAGCTGGCGAGCGGCGGACTCGAACACCCGCAGCACATCCAGCGAAACTCCATCGATGCGTTCAAACATAAGCTCAGGTTATCCAATGCATCTGCTGACAGCAGGTTTACCCAGCTTTTACTAAGCCGGATGATCAAGCCAGCACTGTCGCATAAATCTTTTATATGGAATACCGGCTGCCATGAAACGCCCGAACATCCTCTTTATCATGGCCGATCAGATGGCCGCGCCAATTCTGCCGCTGCACGATGCCGCCTCGCCGGTTCAGATGCCCAACCTGATGCGCCTGGCCGCCGAGGCCGTGGTGTTCGACGCCGCCTACTGCAACAGCCCGCTGTGCGCGCCGTCGCGCTTTACCCTGGTCAGCGGCCAACTACCCTCTAAGATCGGCGCTTACGACAACGCTGCCGACTTCCCCGCCGATGTACCGACTTACGCCCATTACCTGCGCCGCCTGGGCTATCGCACCGCGCTGTCGGGCAAGATGCATTTCTGCGGCCCGGACCAGTTGCATGGCTATGAAGAGCGCCTGACCAGCGACATCTACCCCGCCGACTACGGCTGGGCGGTGAACTGGGATGAGCCGGATGTGCGCGCCAGCTGGTACCACAACATGTCGTCGGTGCTGCAAGCCGGACCATGCGTGCGCACCAACCAGCTGGATTTTGATGAAGAGGTGGTGTTCAAGGCCCAGCAGTATCTGTATGACCACGTGCGCAGCGACGGCGATCAGCCTTTCTGCCTGACCGTGTCGATGACCCACCCGCACGATCCCTACACCATCCCGAGCGAGTTCTGGGACCTCTACCGCGACGAGGACATCCCACTGCCGCGCCAGCACATCGATCAAGCCGAGCAAGATCCGCACTCGCAACGTCTGATGAAAGTTATCGACCTGTGGGACAAGCCGCTGCCCGAGCAGAAGATCAAGGACGCGCGCCGCGCCTACTTCGGTGCCTGCAGCTATATCGACAGCAACATCGGCAAGCTGCTGAAAACCCTCAAGGACTGCAACCTGAGCGACAACACCATCATCGTGTTCTCCGGCGATCACGGCGACATGCTGGGTGAGCGCGGCCTCTGGTACAAAATGCACTGGTTTGAAATGGCCGCCCGCGTGCCGCTGCTGGTGCACGCCCCAAAGCAGTTTGCTGCGCGCAGGGTAAGCCAGAACGTCTCGACCATGGACCTGCTGCCAACCCTGGTGGAACTGGCCGGCGGCACGCTGCAAGCCGACCTGCCGCTGGATGGCCGCTCTCTGCTGGCACACCTCGAAGGTCGCCAGGGGCATGATGAAGTGATTGGCGAATACATGGCCGAAGGCACCATCAGCCCACTGATGATGATCCGCCAGGGCGAGTGGAAATTTATCTATTCGGAACACGACCCCCTGCTGCTGTTCAACCTGCGCCACGACCCGCAAGAGCGCGAAAACCTGGCAGAGTCCGCCGAGCACCAAAGCAGGCTGGCTGACTTTATCAACCAGGCCCAGGCGCGCTGGGACATGCAGGCGATTCATCAGGCCACCCTGGCCAGCCAGCGCCGCCGGCGTTTTGTTGCCAGCGCCCTGAACCAGGGGCACCTGACCAGCTGGGACCATCAACCGATGGTCGACGCCAGCCAGCAGTACATGCGCAACCACATCGATCTCGACGACCTCGAACGTCGCGCCCGTTTTCCGCAACCCTGATTGCAAGCTACTGCCGCGCAAGAAAGTCTTTTTTACGACCTCGCGAGCTAGAGCCATGCAAGGCAAAGACAGGCGAGGAAGCGCAGTGTACGAGTTGTACATGAGCATCCGAGCCTGGCTTTAACGCAGCAGGGCCGACGCGCAGCAGGTTGTAGAAAGGCTTTTGACCAAAACTAATAATTCAAGAGGACATTGCCATGCACACACTTCGCACAGCGCTTATCGGTAGCCTGTTACTGGCCGCCAGCAGCTATACCTTCGCCGAGGACGCCAGTTGCGCCACGGTGAAACTCGGTGATCCGGGTTGGAGTGATATTGCCGTGACCAATGGCATCGCCAGCTTCCTGCTCGATGGCCTGGGCTACAAGGCGCAGCCGCAGACCCTGGCCGTGCCGATCATTTTCGCCGGGCTGCAGAAAGGTCAGGTGGATGTGTTTCTCGGCAACTGGATGCCCGCGCAGCAGAGCAACTACGACAAGTTCGTCAGCAGCGGCGAAGTCGAGCAACTGGTGGAAAACCTCAGCGGCACTGAGTACACCCTGGCGGTGCCCGCCTACGCCTATGAGGCCGGGGTGAAAACCTTTGCCGACCTCGATCAGCATGCCGACAAGTTCAGCCGCAAGATCTATGGCATCGGTTCCGGCGCACCGGCCAACGAATCCATCCAGAAGATGATCGCCGCCGATGAATTCGGTCTCAAGGACTGGAGCCTGGTCGAATCCAGCGAGCAGGCCATGCTGGTGCAGGTCGGTCGCGCTGTGAAACGCGAGCAGTTTGTGGTGTTCCTCGGCTGGACCCCGCACCCGATGAACGTGCAATACGACATGCGCTACCTCAAGGGCGGCGAGAAGTACTTCGGCGCCAGCGGCAGCGTCAACACCCTGGCCCGTAAAGGCTATGCCGCGCAGTGCCCGAACGTCGGCAAGCTGCTGAGCAACCTGAAATTCACCCAGGAAATGGAGAACGCCATCATGAATAAAGTGCTGAGCAAGCAAGCCAGCAACGATGAGGCAATCAAGGCGTGGCTCAAAGCTAATCCAGAGGTTGTCGCGGGCTGGCTTGAGGGCGTTACCAGCCGCAGCGGCGGTGATGGCCTGGCGGCAGTCAACGCCAAGCTTTGAATCGGCCGACTTGATTCCCTAAAGTAGACGGGCCGCTACCCTGCAGCGGCTTTGTCCATCGTCTGCACAAGAAGCCGCCCATGTTGCTACACCGCCTTCAGAGCCTGCTGCCTTTTCTGCGCTGGCTACCGCACTGCAGCAAACGCAGCCTCGCTAAAGACCTGCTGGTGGGGCTGAACGGCGCCATTCTCGCGCTGCCGCAATCCATCGCCTACGCCCTGATCGCCGGGCTACCGCCGCAATACGGCTTGTACGCGGCCATCGTGCCGGTGCTGATCGCCTGCCTGTGGGGCTCTTCCAGCTTTCTGATCTGCGGACCAACCGCCGCGATCTCCATCGTGCTGTTCAGCAGTGTCAGCCCAATGGCGACACCGGGCAGCGACCACTTTATTGCCCTGATTCTGCTGCTGACGCTGCTGGCAGGCGTTTGCCAATGGCTGCTCGGGCTGCTGCGCTTCGGCGCGCTGGTGAATTTCGTTTCGCATTCGGTGGTACTCGGCTTCACCCTGGGCGCCGCCCTGGTGATCGGCATCGGCCAGTTGCCCAACCTGCTCGGCCTCACCGTCCCCAGCCAAGCCACCGCGCTCACGAGCCTGCTCAACCTCGGCGAGCACCTGGCCGAGAGTGACTGGCGCACCCTGGCCGTAGCGCTGTTCACCTTGGCCATCAGCCTGTTGAGCAGGCGCTTGTGGCCGCGTGCGCCGGCTTTACTGATCGGGATTGTGGCCGCCAGTCTGCTGGTCATGGCCTGGCCGGGGCAGCTTGGCCACGTTGCACTGGTCAGCCGTTTTGCAGGCAGCCTGCCACCCTTCGCGCTGCTGGAGTTCAACCTCACCCACATCCTGCAACTGCTGCCCGCGGCCGTGGCCTGCGGTTTGCTCGGCCTGGTCACCAGCCTGTCGATTGCCCGCGCCCTGGCAGATAAATCCCAGCAACTGTTCGATGCCAATCAGGAAGTCCGCGCCCAGGGCCTGTCGAATATCATCGGTCCCTGGTTCGGCGGCTCGCTATCTGCCGGCTCCTTCACCCGCTCAGCGCTCAACCAGCAAGCCGGCGCCTGCTCGCCCATGGCCGGGGTGTTCGCTGCCCTGCTAGTGGCATTGTTCGCCCTATATGGCAGCCGCCTGTTTGCCTATGTGCCGATTCCCGCCATGGCGGCGAGCATTCTGCTGATCTGCTGGGGACTGTTCGACCTCACCGCCGTCAAAGCCCTGAAGCGCGTGAGCCGCAGTGAGTTTCTGGTGATGCTGCTGACCGTGCTGGCGACCCTGGTACTGGAGCTGCAAAGCGCCATCTACGCCGGCGTGCTGGCCTCACTGATTGTCTACCTCAAGCGCACTTCACAGCCGCGCGTGCGCCAGTGGCAGGACGGCGAGCAGGAATGGCTGTGCATCGAAGGTTCGATCTTCTTCGGTGCCTGTCATTACCTGCAGCAACGCTTGCAACGCAGCAGCGCAGCGTGGGTGATGATCGATGCGCGGCATATCAACTTTATCGACTACGCCGGCGTCACCATGCTGCACCAAGAAGCGCGCCGCCTGCACAGCCAACAGCGGCATCTGGTGTTGCACCACGCACGGCCACAAGTGATCGACGAAATTCGCAAGCTGGAAGGCCCGGAGCGCTGCCCGGTGCAGTTCGCCTAGCCGCCCAGAAAAGCGGCCAGACAGTGGTGTACAACCGTGCAGGTCGGAAGGGCTCCGACCTGCGCTTAGATGACCTACAAAGGCTGCAGGTCAGAACATGGCATTAGCGTTGTGATGCCATGTCATGGCTGATGATGATTTCCACCCGCCGGTTCATCTGCCGACCTGAAGCCGACTCATTACCGGCAACTGGCATGCTCTCGCCCTTGCCCGAAGCACCCAGGCGGCTTGGTGAAACCCCCTGATTGGTCAGGTAATGCATTACCGAGTCGGCGCGACGTTGCGACAGGCTCAGGTTCATTTCTTCGCTGCCGACGTTATCGGTATGCCCTTCAATCAGTACTTGGCGCTCAGGATGCTGGCCGAGAAAAATCGCCAGCTTGCCGAGGTTATTGGCCGTACCCGCACGTAACTCCGAGCGCCCGGTAGCGAATAGCAGATCACCCAGGGTCATGACCAAACCACGTTCGGTTTGCTTGGCATTCAGCTCATCAATCTGTTGCTGCAACTGGCTGTTCTGCAGCTGCGCCTGATCGGCCTCGAGGGTGCGCGAATCCAGACGCGCGCCTTCACGCTGCTGGCTGAGGATTTTGCGCTGATCCTCGTAGAAGCGCGTCTGCGCCAGCGCCGTGGCAATTTCCACTTTGCGGTCAGCCATCACCACCAGATGCTGACCCAGGGCTTGCTCTGCGTCCTGATCCTTGCGCGGCTGCTCGGCGACGATCACCGCATCTTCAGCAGCCTTGAGCGCGACAGGCGCGCGAGTATTCAGCTGTGGATCGGCTTGCAAGCGGGTGAGCTTGCCGCGCACATCGGCGGCGCCTTCCGGCATGCTCGGTTTAGCGGCGCAGCCGGCCAGCGCAAGGCTGATTGCGCTGACCAGCAGCAGGTGCTTCGCGTTATGAGCAAGGTTCATTGTTGAGCTCCCGTGTTGCGTTGCATTTCCTGTTTCAGGCTGTTGGTGCTTTTCTGCATTTCGTCATTGACTACCTTGGCTTTGGTCGCCTGTGACTTGGCCAGGGCCAGCTCGGCCTCAACCCGCGACTGGTCTGCCAGGCGCTCGGCGAGCAGCATCTCCTCACGCTGCACAGCCATATTGGCGGCGGTCAGTTTTTCCCGAGCGACACCCAGCTCCGGTGAGGCGTAATCGGCCACGCGGGCCTGTTCAGCATTGCTGATCGCCGATTCGGCAGCTTGCAACGCCTGGCTTGGCGGCAGTGGCGGTGAAGCGCAGGCGCTGAGCATCAGCAGCCCGGCGCAAAGGCCGGCAAAACGCAACGCAGCCATGCCATCAACGATGGATGAAGTCCTGTTCATAGGAATGTCCTCAAAAACAATTACGGGTAAGCACGCCACAGCTTTCGCCGCACACGGGCCCAGGTGGGCTAAGCCACAGCGCTCGATCAGCGCGGCAGACAGCATTCTTGGTCGCCAGATCAATGGCCTATGGCATGGCGCTCTGCGCCAGGCTCATGGCAATCAGCAGACTGCTCACGGCAAGGACGGCATAGGCAATGGCAAACGCCAGCAAGAGCGGGCGGTAGTGGATTTTCATGGCGCATCTCCGACGATTAATGCACAGGCAACTGCAGGCTAAACGCCACCTTGAAACACGGCACTCACGCCACGGCTGCAGCTCGCCTGGAGCGACAATCGCAGCTCGGCGCAGTCCTGTCGGTACGCTGGCGCGCATAGACCGCACAATCGCGGGTGTCGCGATTCGCCCTGCGTACGCAGGCGCACAGACACGCCCATTTACGCGGCTTAAGCTTGCGTTCGGTCGTCGACGACGGCTCACGATCAGGAGCAGCAAGATGGACCTCTATCGCCACCACGTTTCAGGCTTCTTTACCCAACGCAGCACCGCTGAACAGGCACTGGCCCAGTTGATTCAGCGCGGCATGCACCACGAACAGCTGGAGATCGTTGCAGGCAACGCCGATGCCCCACCCGCTCCTGCACCGCAGGGGAAAAGCAACAAGGTGCTCAAGGACATGCTGGTCGACATCGCTATTGGTACCGGTATTGGTATCGGCATTGGTGCCTTGATCGCGGTGGCGTTGATCGTCAGTGAAGTCAGCCTGTTCCACGCCAGCCCGATCCTTGCGCCCTTCTCCCTGATGGGCATGGGGGGCTTTATCGGCGGTTTTCTCGGCAGTGTAATCGGCGCCTCATCCGGCGCTGGCCAGCATCACGGACGCTTTGCCAAGCTGGTGAGCAAGGCGATAACCCATGGTGATGTGGTGCTGGTGGCACAGACCCACAACGAGCAGGAGACTCGCATGGCACGCGAGGTGATCAGGGCCACATCCGGCCTGGTCAAGGACATCAACATGGCCGCTGCACCCGAGCTGCAGCAGCAACGTTGAGCCCAGGTCCTTACTGAGTCAGGGTCAGCAGAATATCGGCATACCAGGTGCAATTGAGCCCTAGGGCCTCGTCCACCTCTAGATCCCGGCTACCCAGATCGAGCCGCGCCGAATGTACGCCCAGCAGCACCCATGGCAACTCATCCGTCTCACTGTCCGGTATGCGCATTACCACTGGCGCACCACTGGTGCCGCGGTGCGTGCGGGCATCGGTAAGAAAGTACCCCTGGCCCTGAAAACGCAGGCCGAATGACGACGCCACCACGGCATGCCGCACCACCGCAATATGGTGCAGCGTGTCGTGAAAACCCAGTGGGAAACCCACCACCAGCAAGGACGTGCCGACCTCGACCGGGGTTTGCGGCTGCAGCAGATGCTCCGGAGTAAAGGCGTGATAGACCATGCTCTCTGGCAGCGCCGCGCGCTTGATCTCCAGCACCGCCACATCAACCTCACCAGCACCATCGCAGCCCTGACGCCAAAGGCTCTGGCCATCGCGATAGAGCGGCATGGAGAAGCCGGTGGTCTGCGCCACATTGTGCAAATCGGTGTGCACTTCGATCTCGACACGATCGGGAAAATGCTGGCTCGGCTCATCAATCATCACGTGCCGACTGGTTACCAAGAACAGACGCTCATCGCGGGCGAAGTAAAAGCCGCTGGCGTTGGTCAGCAACTGCTCCCCGGCAAAGGTACAGACGCGTGCAGCCGTCAGCAGCACAGGTTCGATCATCGACATTGCGGCATATCCTTGAATTGACTGCAGGCATGCCAGAACAGGCCCATGAGGCTCTAAACAGAGCAATTGCCACGCCACTTCACCTACGGCGCGGCAATCAGGCTATCGGCGCAGCGCCATGGCGTCGGTACGCAAACCCGCATAAGCGCTGTAGCGCACCGACTGGCGACCTCAGCTTTGACAGGCTGGCATCAGCACAATTCCGCTCTGACCGCGCAACCGGCCCAGCGCGGTAACCTCAGGAGCACCACACATGAGCAGACCCCTTGCCGAAATCATCCAAAAGAACTGGCGCAAACTGGCCGGCCTCGCCCTGATTGTCTGGGACGAATTGACCCTGGATGAACTGATCAAATCCGAAGGCGATGCGCAGAAACTGACCAACCTGGTGCAGCAGCGCTATGACATGCCCCGCGAGGACGCCAGCAAGCAGGTCATGAGTTTCTTTGAAAGGCACCGCACCAGCTGATAACGCGCGAACGCTGGCAAGCAAGCGCCCGCCTCACTTCAAGCGATAGCGTGCCAGCTCAGCCGGCGTCAGCACGCGCATGCGCCGCGGCTCGGTGCTGTTGATCGCCTCAAGCAGCTCCGGTGAAATCTGCATTTCTATGAAATAGGCGATTTGAGTGGCACGGCTCGGCCCAAAGGAAGATGCCGAATGCACCGAATCACTGCCCGCATAATACGGCCGGTGAATCCCCACATAACCACGCACGGTTTTAGCGTGGCCCGCCGCAAGCAGGTACACGCAGCTGCCTTGGCACACCCCGGTGGAAGGCACTAGAACATCGAAGCCGGTTTCACGCAGCAAACGTCCCATGCGCATGGCCTCGGACACGCTACCGCCGATGCTGTCGAGCATGACGATCTTCTTCGCGTACTTGCCCGGATTGGCTTTGATGCCCTTGAGCAGCACCTCGTAATCGCCCGGCGCAATATCCTCGGAAACCTTGGCCAGCAAAACCTGCCCAAGGCTCTTATGTTGCCCGGCCTGCACCTCGACCTTGGCCAACGCGGCGCCCGAACACAGCGCCGCCACGCAGATAATCACAGCCTTAAACACAGTACGACTCATAAACCCGGTAAATCCTTAAGCGATGCGGTCAACGGATGGGCGAAGATACCTGTTGCCGAGCAATCGCGCATAATTTGCAGCATTGGGAGCATGCCTCGACAACCCGGCCTGCCCACCCCAACCCGTAAGCAACGCCGCTACCACCTGCTCAAGTGAGAATTACCGTGGCCCCGATGTTCAAAATCCAGCACCGCACTCCTGAAATCTACCGTCAACAAACCCGCCGCAGCACCCTGACTATCGCGGCGATCTTCGTCGCCCTGGCCATGCTGCTGTCGAGCAGCGCTGTGCTGCTATTCGGCACCCCAGGCGGCGACAACTTCCGCTGGAACCTTGGTGGGGTTATCGCCGCATTAGCGTTGACCGTGGTCCTGGTGCGCGTAGTGCTGTGGCCACAGCCCTTTATGGCCGCTGCCGTTTACGGCTGGCGCCTGAAACGCAGCCTGATGCGCGTGACCAACCTGATGCACCACGTCAAAGCCGGCGTCGCCGCCCGCGACCCAGCCGCTATGCAGCTACTGCGCTTCTACCACCTGGGCCTGACCCAAATGCACCAGTTGGATGGCAACTCCAGCGCCCTGAGTGAAGCGGTGGCGGAAATCAACCAACACCAGGAACGCATGGAAGAACTGGGTATGGATATTGACCAACTGCAACTCGAAGCGGACTGGCTTGAAGCTGTGAAAAAGATCCAGCCCCTGCCCCGCTAACCTGCAAGTAAGCGCTGCCAAAGGGAACAGCATAAAAAAGAAGGACATGGAGCATTTTTAGGACAGTTTTACCCTAAACCTGCGCCCCACAAAAAAGCCCGCTGGAATCTATCAAGACTTCAGCGGGCTTTGCGTACTTCAATATGGCGGGAAGATAGGGATTTGAACCCTAGGTACCATCGCTGATACAACGGATTTCGAATCCGTCCCGTTCGGCCACTCCGGCATCTTCCCGTGGCGGCGCGCATGATAACAGCTGAAGTACGTTTGGCGAACCCCAGCTTTGAAATTTTTCACATACTTTCAGATGCTTGCGATCAAAGGCGGTTAACAGCTACAAAATCTGGCTAGTGGGCAGCTAAACAGTCGCCCACAAAAAGGGGCGCCGCAGCGCCCCTCAGTATCGCGCTTACGCGCGTATTGCTGCGGCCTAGACGGTGAGGCGCGTCAGGGCTTCGCGGTATTTGTCGGCGGTTTTCTGCGCGACGTCGGCGGGCACTGCTGGGGCGGGTGGCTCTTTGTTCCAGCCGGTGGATTCCAGCCAGTCGCGTACGAACTGCTTGTCGAAGCTTGGCGGGTTCTTGCCTTCTGCATAGCTGTCCGCCGGCCAGAAGCGGCTGGAGTCTGGGGTCAGGGCTTCGTCCATCAGGGTCAGGGTGCCGTCTTCGTCCAGGCCGAATTCGAACTTGGTGTCGGCTATGATGATGCCGCGCGTGGCTGCATATTCAACCGCTGCGCTGTACAGGGCAATCGAGGTGTCGCGCACTCTGGCGGCCAGCTCGGCGCCGATGATCGCTTCGCATTGCTCGAAGCTGATGTTCTCGTCATGGTCGCCCACGGCAGCCTTGGTCGAGGGGGTGAAAATTGGTTGCGGCAGTTTGGCCGCTTCTTTGAGGCCCGCAGGCAGTTGAATGCCGCAAACGGTGCCGCTCTTCTGGTATTCCTTCCAACCGGAGCCAACGATATAGCCGCGCACGATGGCTTCCACCGCGACTGGCTTGAGGCGCTTGGCGACTACTGCGCGGCCTTCCACCAGAGGCAGTTCGGCGGCGGGGACGATGTCTTCAACCTTGTCGCCGGTGAAGTGGTTGGGCACCAAATCCTTGAGCTTGTCGAACCAGAAGTTGGAGATGGCGGTGAGGATCTTGCCCTTTTCCGGGATCGGCTCGTTGAGGATCACGTCGAATGCCGAAAGGCGGTCGGTGGCGACCATCAGCATGCGTTTGTCGTCGATCTCGTAAAGATCACGGACTTTGCCCGAATAGATTTTCTTCAGACTCAGGGTGGTGGCTGTACTCATGTCGGAATTTCCGCCTTTGGT
>C687J35504_10002098_pt1 | contig 13693 bp, 9 predicted proteins | sample RifCSPhighO2_02_FD_35504 | JGI IMG/M metagenome (IMG submission 35504) | reverse complement strand
AATATCTCTCAAACCTTAAACGTCCGGATCGTGATACTATTGGAATTAAAATTGACGACATATTTCTCTCGTTACTTGAATTCATTTTCCGTGCCTGTTTTGCTTATGACAAATTTGAAAAACTTTCTATGTTGTCCCAAGCTATCGCAAAGAATGATCTGATTAAATTCTTCTTACAAATTAGCTGGGAGCAAAAAATTCTTGATCACAAGCAATACGGGTCTCTCATTCTTCTGTTTGATGAAGTCGGTCGACAACTTTACGGTTGGAAAAAAGATACTCAAGAAAAGCTTTAATACCAAACTCTCCCTCCCTACTAGCAGGGAGGGAGAGAAACAAACCAGTGGCAGAAGCACAGGAGGCAGTTGTTGTCGTTCCAGTCACCCTCCCAGTTGCCGAGGTTGAACTTGAAGTCGCCAGCCGAGTCCCGGTACACGTCCGGTACCTTGTGGTAGTCGCCGCTGAACCAAAGTGCAATGTACATCATACTGTCCGGATCTCCACCGAAAGTAGCACCGGCCACCTTCTGAATTTTATGCCGAGCCTTTGTTCGAATATGTATGCTCGATAGTATGATGCACCGACTTATTTGTTTTTTTCGCAAGAGGCAGTTCTCATTCGCAAAGCTAAGCTAAAAAATACTATTGACTATTGCCCGACAAACCCTGACTGATTTCTCTTACGAGATATCGGTAGTATGAAACCGTAGCCGCATACCTAATCGAATATCCAAAGATAGTATACATAAAATTTCAAAATAAAAAATAGTTGGAAATGGCCCCTACTTGCGTAGGGGCCAGAGAGGAACGAAGGATCAAAGAATCGAAGAAGATGCCTAAGCGACTAAGTGCCAGAGGTCTGGGGCAAGTCGCAGAAGCACAGGAGGCAGTCGTTGTCGCTCCAGCCACCCTCCCAGTAGCCGAGGTCGAACCTGAAGCCGCCAGCCGAGTCCCGGTACACGCCCGGCACCTTGCGGTAGTCGCCGCCGAACCAAAGTGCGACCTTCTCGTCGAAGGAAACTGACCATTTGCCTTTCGGCAAGTTGTCCTTACCCTGTTCGTACGCCAGACTTGCACCTTGCGCACCGACCAGAACTGCTCTTTCGGAACGGAGCTTTGTCAGGCACTCGTCCGACGTCACAGTCTTCTTGATGCCGAAGACCTTGACCGCGAACTTTCGGCCGGGCGTGAGTTGCGTCGTCGCCTTGACGTAGTTCGCGTCGGTGATGTTCGGATTGTAGTAATAGAACTCCGACTTGTGCGCCGCGGCGAACGTGTCGAGGCGAGTGGCGTGGTCGTAACCTTCGGGAATCGTGACTTCGAAGGTGGTCAGAAGCTCGAACTTCTCGGGCTTCGGTTTCGGTGGTGTGACAATCGCCGTTTTCAATTCGGTGATCACCACTCCATCACTAACCTGCTTGATAGTAGTGTTCACTCCAGCAGGGTCTACCCCTCCGGAAATGAAACGGTTCACAAGTTCCGGCAACCGAGTTCCGAAAAACAACTCATGCTCTTCCACTGTCGGCTTTCTCTTGCCGATACCGTCTGCGACAACATAGCTGGTCGTCATGTGACAGTCTCCTTTTTTCCTGGTTTCTGCCAGGTCAGTCTATTGAGATTATATCATACCCAGCTCACAAAAGTCAATAGCTGAAAAAAATGGCTAGAAACAAGGACTTTTAGTCACAAATAGTTGGTATGGTTCAAAAACTTTCCAATTTGAGACAATGTCGCGTATAAAATTTAAAAACTACTCCATACGTTACAATGTTGCTATAGCAACATTGTAACGTATGGAGTATAAATTTTCATTTTTTGTAACTTTCTAAGATATATATACATCCATCAACTGATACATCATGCCATTCTCGACCTTCAGATATTACTTTATTATAGGCTGCGACTCGTTCCTTACAATACTTTATATCTTTTTCTATGCCACTGTTTGTTACATTTTTATTTATGAAAAAAAATGCAAATCAATTATAAAAAACTTGCGGTTTTGACGACATGCTCCACAAGCGAGTATGTATAGCCCATCTCGTTGTCATACCAAGCCATCACTTTGACCAAATTCCCTCCGACAACACGGGTAAGCGAAAGATCGGCGATGGAAGCGAACTTGCTTCCAATAATATCTGATGAGACTATCGGGTCTTCGGTAACAGAAAATACTTTATTCCAATGGTCATCCTGCGCCGCTTTTTTCAAAATATCATTTATTTCTTCAACTGAAGTTGGACGACTTGAAATAAAAGTGATATCGGCGATTGAACCGGCAACAACCGGCACTCTCATGGCCAGACCGTCAAACTTGCCGGCAAGAGAGGTGATGGCTTTGGTCACCGCTTCGGCTGAACCGGTTTTAGTTGGCACTATGTTTTGGGCAGCCGCTCTTCCCTCTTTAAAATCTTTGGCGTTCATGCTGTCCACCACGCTTTGACTGGCAGTGTAACCATGAACGGTATCTAGAATGGCTTTTTCAATTCCGACGGTTTGGCGCAAAATTTCCAAAACAGGACTTCCGGCATTTGTGGTGCAGGATGCATTCGATGTCACAACTTTTTCTTTTAACAAATCGCAATTCACTCCAATAAGTATCGTACCTTCATCCGCGGCAGATGCTTCTCCATGAGCCGGCGCGGTAATAACAACCTTTTTTGCTCCAGCTGTTATATGGGCTCGGGCTTTTTCATATGAGGTGAAAAATCCGGTTGACTCAACCACCACATCAATATCCAAATCTTTCCAAGGCAAATTGGCCGGATCTTTTTCCGACAAGAACTTCACCTCTTTTCCATCAACCTCCATACTTTTTTTGTCTCCTGCCATTTTTATTCGAAACCCGCTCGGACCATAAACTGTGTCGTATTTGAGTAAGTAGGCAATGTTTTCTAAATCGCCAAGATCATTTATAGCCACAACATCAATATCTTTTCTTTCTTGAGCAATTTTGAAAAAAGCTCGCCCAATTCGCCCACCGCCGTTAATAGCAACTTTTATTTTCTTCATATTTTAAATTAAAGAATTATAGTTTGATTATACCAAACAATAACAAAAAACACACCGTTAGCGTGTTAATTGTCAACCTTAATAGAGTTTGTTTTAAGCCTTAACTTGGGCGTCAATAGCCACAAAGTCCACCTCACACACCCCACCAATACAAGCCAACTCCTTGGCTCCATTCGTCTCATCACTCTTTTCATAGAGCAATAATTTTGAAAAATCAATGTGATTTAAGGCCTTAGTGCGTTTCTCATATTCTTCCTTGGTAATTTCTTCATAAGGGGCTAGTTGGTAAATATGGTCGTTTCGCGGCAAGAAAGACAGTCCTCCGATAATGTCCCAGTTTTTATAAACAAAATCAGCCACGGCAATCCACTCATCATCTCCGACATAAATAGTGGATGACGGATTATGTTCTGTGAAGTTAACTTTCAGTCGTTTCCATTCATGAAGCAATTCCAAAGCGGTGACATCTTTGTTGACCATCGCTCCTTCCGGCGCCTTACATGGAAATTCCAAAACCATTTTTGATGCGCTGGCGGTTGAATAGCCCACTTCAGGTTTGACCGTCACGCCCTGATCTTGAGCTAATTTCAAAAGCGGGTCATTTACCGAAATTCTGACACGGCGAATAAAGTAATGCGAGTACCATGTGTGCATTCCGGAACCAACGCCTAAAAGTTGCCCAGAGTTGCCGTGCGGCTTGACGCAAGTTATGGCCGTAGATTCCTTTGAGCCAAATCGTTTGGCATATTTTTTATTTGTTTTGATGGCCTCGGCCCGAAGAATTTGTAAATTTCTGTCATCCCTAACAATTTTATTGTCATAATAACCGGTGATGGAAACTCCGAGAAGCTGTTCTTTTTGACAATTTTCTTTCCACTCTTTTGANAGATATTCAAAATTAGTTAAGGTNGCCTGATATGTTCCCAAAAGGGTGGCTAAACGCATTTTTGATTTGAGAGTTTCCATCGTATCGTGAGGACGAACGACAATAGAAGTAAGATTGCAAAATTGTTTTGATTGAAGATAAATCTCTCCGCACGGATTCATCCCCGGTTGTTTAGCTTTCCTTAAATATTCCCATCGGCGTTTTGGAACTTGGGTTTCTAAACCGGCCCGATTGAAAATTCCTCTTTCACCGGCATGCGAAGTAACCAGAGCGGTCCATTCCTGCAAAAATTCTTCGGCGGTCGGCTTGTTTTCATAGACAGCAGAATTGTTGGCCATGGAACGCTGACCTTCGGTTTGCCAAAAAGCCCCTTTTTTGGCATCGCGCATTTCAGTATCGTCAAAAGCCGAAAGAGAAATGAGAGCTGAACGGCGCGTCCCGCCAGCATCCACGATAAGTCCGATCTGACAGATAATATCATGTAGATCAAGGGTGGAAAGCCGTCGCCCTTGCTTGGCTAAAATCTTTCTTTTGGTAAATTGAAGCAAATCCTGGAGTGGAGCTGGTCCCGAAGCCCGACCGCCCATTGTTTGAAGTTTTGAACCGACTGGGCGAATCAGTGAATAGTCAATTTCAACATCCAATCCTTTTTCCCAGGCCTGACAGGCAGAGACAAACGATTCGCACCAACCGACTTTACTGTCAGGAATTTTTATTTTGGGTGCAAATTTTCCGGTTTGTTTTTGAATTTGAGGAAACTTTCCGACATTTTCCGGTTCAACAGAAAATCCACAACCGGCGCCGCACATAGAAACATACATGATTTCGGAAAGATCTCGCCATGATATTGGCGCCACGTATGCGCAGTTATATGCACAAACATTGGTTTGTCGAGCGGCCCTTCCTGATGACCAGAGAAGCCTCATTGACGGGCAAACTTCCTGATTTAAAATTGCAACTTTGATTTCAGCATATTCAGTTGAAGTTAATTTCGTCCCCATGTTCTCTTTCATGTAATCCATGAAGCGATCAATTGCTTCAATCCATGTTTCTCTGCGTCCAAGTTCGTTTCGCCATCTTGAATAAAATTGATAGAAAATAAATTCCTGATATGGGGTTTTAAAATATTTACTGCTTTCGGCAATTTTTATTTTCACCTCCTTTGGAATCATTTCGTTTTGTTGGCGAACTCTTGTGCGTTCAGCTCGATAAAGAATGTAGGCTTTGGAAGTGTTCACATATTCGGATAAAATCAACTCTTTTTCAACAGAGTCTTGGATTCCTTCAACAGTTGGAACGAAAGTGGAATATTTTTTAGAGATTCTAATGAGATCAGCCAAAACTTTGTTGGCTATGAGAGAAGCTTCATACTCTGATCCCTCATTGGCCGCCCTCATGGCCTTCCAAATGGCATTTATAATTTTTTTTATGTCAAAAAGAGTAATTTCACCAGTTCGTTTCTGAATACTTTTTATCATTAGTGGATTTTCGGAATTTGCAACAGAAGTCGTTTCGACTTTTTTTTGTGATTTTCGCGATTTTTTGATGAACTTCGGCATGATTTTGTCTAAAAATTAAACTTTTTTCTAATAAAAACAAAAAAATTAAAACTTCCTATTTCGTATGTTAATTGTACTCCAACCACTAACAAAAAACCTGTGGATAACCATTTAAAAAAAATCAAGTAATGAAAAACTTTTTATGTAAAGGAGAGTATTTGAAAAATCTTATCTCTTATACCTTTTTAGTCGGATTTTTTCCAGAATTTTGTCTTATCTCCAATTTGAATTCCGAGTTTTTGGACCTGACCAGCCGAAATTTCCAAAACATACAAAGAATTGGACTCCGGAGTAAAAATTTTTGGATAAGTTTGAGGAGAAACTGATTTTTCAACGTGAATAATTTTGAAATTTTGGTCAAACCAGATTATATCTATCGGAAAAAGCATATCTTTCATCCAAAAACCATATTTATCCGGTTTTTGGAAAACAAAAAGCATTCCCTGATCTTCATCAAGCGACATTCTGCCTGACAAACCTTTGCTTAAAAGATAGTTAGTGTCAACCACATCTACTTCAAATACTCTTCCAGCCAAAATTACTTCAGATTTATAAGTTTTGGTGGAAAAAAAGGCAATTATACCGACAAAAATCAGAATGGAAACAAAAATCCAGATAAATCTTTTGACTAGCCTGTGGTGGAACATATATATAATTGTATCACGAGATTTATTCATCCGCACACTAAGTCTGCCATCGTCCTGCTTTTTCAGAAAAGAAAAACCCATTATTTATTACATCTACAATATTTACGTTAAAGATAAATATGATAACAGAACATAAAAAGCAATGGCGGACTTAGTGTGTGAATAAACAGCAAAAAATCCGCTTTTTTTGCGGATTTTTTGTTTATTTGGAAAATTAATCTTTAATGATTAAATTACCATGTGCGACCTCCTCGGTCACCGCCCCGGTTGAAACCTCCTTCTCTTGGAGCTCTTGGTTCCATTGGACGAGCTTCATTTACTGTAAGCTTTCGTCCATCAAGTTCCTGGCCATTCCATTTTGCAATTGCTTTTTCGGCATCTGCATCGTTAGCCATTTCGACGAAACCGAATCCTTTTGATCGGCCTGTCATCTTGTCCATAATAATAGTAGCAGAAACAACTTCTCCTACTTGTGCGAAAGCGTCCCTTAGTCCACCATCATTGGTAGTATAAGAAATACCTCCAACATATAACTTCTTTGCCATTATTTTTGAGAATTTATTAAACTCTCTACCTAGTCTTTATTTTAAAACTGTAAGGCGACTAGCTCTCTCATTTTTCAAAGCTTGCGCCACGAAAACCTACGAGATACTTACATTAACATCAGTATACTCTATATGAATAAATAAGTCAACTTCTTTAATTTAATTAAACTTCTTGGCGGAAGAGGTGAGATTTGAACTCACGATGGATTTTACCCCATGCCGGTTTTCGAAACCNGTGCATTAAACCACTCTGCCACTCTTCCAGGATTTCAATATATCACAAACTCGTATATTATTGTCTTTGAATGCGGGCATGGTTCAGTGGTAGAACGTGGCCTTCCCAAGGCTAAAACAGGGTTTCGATTACCCTTGCCCGCACATTATTCCAAAACTTTTGTTTCAAGCGTTGGTAAAACTGCTGAACGAATTATATTGAATCGTAGACGCCCTATGACTTGTCCGCCTTCCGTTAAAACATTTACTCGCCATTTACCTGAAGAGAGATTGTTTTTTATTGAAAATGTTCTGAACCCGCCGTCTCTTCCGCCAAAGACTGGCAGAGAAATTTTATCAAAATCTTCCCAACTATTTACATTTGGATTGAAATATTGCCACTCATGAATAATAGTAAGATTCAAACCTGTCGGAGAAAAAATAGCGCTGTATATATAAACTGAACTCTCCCCATAAACATGAAAGTTTGTGTATATCTTAAAATAAGATTTCCAACCAATATTTTCATACTGTCCAATATAACCTTGTTCGTTTCTCTCAATTAAATGATAAACACCAGAATCTTTCAAAGATATTGGGATCGGCGGAATAAGATTGGCAAAATAAAAAATATTTATGGCCAAATATATGCCAAGTATGGAGAAAGAAACCATTTTGTTATGTTTGTAAAATTTTTCCCCGCTAAAGTTAGCAAAGATGTGGAGATACCCAAGCATTATGGCAAGACTCAAAAACCCGGCCAAAACAAATACGCCTCCGCCCATTCGGCGTATTACCACTGGCACAAGATATATGAGAAAAGANAATAGCGATANGAAAAAAAGAGACAGCTGAAAAGTNGCTCGGACATAATGCCGCTTCAGTGATTCATTGGCCCAGAAAGCCAAACCGAGAAGGAGAATGAAGGGCCAGCTGGATGATAACTCGGCACTGCGAAAATAAAAAACAAGAAAAACCGATAACAGTCCTCCAAAAAAGAATTGCAAAATGTTCACCAGCCAAAAGTGAGTTTTTTCCGGATTAGTTTCATCTCCTGGTTCATTTTCTATGGAGTGAACGAGGATGATACAAACACCAACCACAATAATGTGGCCAAGAATCCATAAATTCTCCCAGAACATATCCACCCTTTTCAAAGTCAAAGCGTCAAAAACGAATCCGCCGATAAGAGAGAGGGAGGAGATCGGCCGCTCAAACTTTCCATACCAAGTAGTCACTTTTTTTGGATTTATCCTGCTCTTGATTTTGCTAAGTATTGCCATAAGATTTTATATTCCACACAATTCTTTCACCGCCTTGATATCGTTTGAAGTCAATTTTTCGTTGTAACCGTTGTTTAATCTGTACATTATGGCTTTCGGATCTTCCAAGTGCTCCAATCCCAAGGCGTGTCCAAACTCATGGGCCAAGACTCTGACAAGTTTGCTTTTATTTTCAAATTGATAAATATAAATCTCCTGTCCATCCGGACCAGTCTTGTAAAGGCCTTCGTCAAATTCCTCTCCAAGATTTTGGCCAATGGTGTTATATTTTTTAACATCCAAATTCAAGCTACTGGCCAAATTATTCAAACTTTTAACCATCGTGTTAAGTTCCACTACCTTGTTATTTAAACTGTTTTGTAAAACGTTTAACTCGCTGGCTTCTTGGTTTAAATAATTTTTTTCTACGTTCAAGCGAGTATCTGCTTCTTTATTGGCTTTGCCAGTTCTGTTTATTTTGGAAACTTCCGTTTCATAAGCATTTTTACGAGTCTCAAAAGCCGAGACTCTTGATTCAAATAAAACTTTGGCTTTTTCATAATCTGCATTTAACGACTCATACTGTAACTTCAGTGAATCGTAATAGCTTTTTGTATTTTCCACCGAGGTACCCAAGTTTTTCAAATTGACGGTTGCTTCCTGACGAATATCGTAAATTAAATTTATTTTAAGATTTCCCGTATCTTTGTACTCAAACAAATTTTTACCAACCGGTTTCTCCCAAATATCTTCTGCACTTTTGACGACCGAAAGAAAATCGGCTTTTGATATGCCGAATCGAGTATCAAATGTGCCAATACTGTAACTGATTGCCGTTTTGCATGGAAAATAATTTGCAAGCGTCTGCGACCAGACGTTTCGCAAAGTATCCCTGTAAATAAAACCNGCTGTTATAATTGCTATTAAAAAAATAATGTTCCAAAATTTATTCATGGCGGTACCTTTTGGTTAAAATCCGAACCTACTTTGACGAACACCCGGACGAGGACTGAACCGCCCCGCCGCCGCTCGCTCCGCTCGCGTGCCCCGCAGAAAAATGTTCTCCGCTATTTCTGATTTGCGCGCGCCTGATTTTTTCTTCTAAAGGATGAGAACATTTTTCTGCAGGTCTCTGCCGAGAACGTTCGGCAGTCGGCGGGGCTTCGTACGGCTCGCAGGCAAAAGTTTCCTCCCCCCAACCCCCTCCACTTTTTACCTGCTCGCTAAAAAGCAGATTAGGTTTACAGCAAACTAATCGTCCTTAAACCAAATGGAAAGATCGCGTTTCGCCTCCTCTTCGGATCGTGGAGCATGAGCTAAATTTCTCACTGCGCGATTTTCTTGATCCGCCTGCTCTACAGAATCTTTGGATAAAGAACGGATCGTGCTATCTGGGGATGTTTTGGGATTAGTATTACCGACTAAATCGTGAACACAGTCAATAACATCCTTGCCTTCTACCAAAATTTTCATCATTGGTCCGGAGAGCCAGTACTCAACTATTTTTTCTCTCAATAGGGGTTCGCCCAAAGAATTGAATAGATCTTTATTGTGATGTGCTTCAACTTCTTCTTTGGTCGGTCTAAATACTTCTTTTCTCAGAATATTCACATTGTGCAACGACTCGATCATTCTAATAATATGATCCACTAGGTTATCCGTAAAGGCGTCCGGTTTGATAAGTACTACTGTTCTTTGGACAACATTATCTTCGCACTTATTTGCTGTCAAATATAGATAATGGCCCCAACCTCTCCATAACTTGTGCACGATCGAGTCAGCATAATAAACGGATTTCATGTCTGGAAAGGGTGGTGTAACAAAATATTCTATATTTGTAAATCTCTTTTGTGCCAGCAACTTTTTCAGAAATTTCCCGGAAAACTCTATTTGAAATCCGGATTCCCATCTGCCGAGTATCTGAAGCCATACCCTTTGTATGGGGCCAAAGGAAAATCTATGTGGTTGAATTAAGTTTAGTGTACCTTGTGGTTTTAAGATTCGATGAAACTCGTCTATTGCGAGATCGTAGTTATTAAAATGCTCTATCACTCCCCAGCTTAATATCAAGTCAAAATAGTTCGATGGAAATGGAAGCGAGCGCGTATCGGCGCGCTTAAACTCTGAATTGATTGCGTTTTTCTCGGAAAAAAATCGCGCCCGTTTTATAGCTTCTTCTGAAACATCAATACCAACGGGAAAAATCCCAAACTTTTTCTCCAAAAGGAATAGCGTACTGCCGTCGCCGCATCCCGCATCAAGTACTCTCATTCCTGACTTTAACGATAAACCGTTCTTCAAGAGAATGTTTATCTTCTTTTTTGCTCTTTCGATTCTTAGCCTGTGATCGGCATAATGAGAGTACTTCCATACTTTGTCCCACATGGCGCTTAATTCATTTGACTCGACGCTCATAAGCTAATTCATTCTAGCTTTCAGGCCGAATGAGATTTTTTTGCCTGGCTCAAGCTCGATATCCTTTTTTACATCAAGGTTTTCTTGTCTAAAACCATCAGTTGACTTAATCAATTTTTCAATCAGAGTTTTTTCTGAAATAAAATCACGATAATTATCTATTGCCTCCGCAACCTCTTTATCATCAGAAAGCCAGTAGCAAAATATGGATTGATCAAAGCTGTATCCGGCCTCTTTGCGCGCATCTTGGACCTGTCGGATAAATTCACGCACCAGCCCCTCCCTTCTTAATTCGGGAGTAATTTGCGTGTCTAGCACAACGGATAAAAGTGACCGATTTGTTCCTGAAAACTCTATAGATTTCACATTCAACTCATCTTCTATGAGAGATGATAAACTCTCCTCTAACGGTTTATGGTTAACTGTTATTTTCGCAAGCGGTTGCCTGACTTTAATATTGACATTTTTTCTTTGCATTAATCCCAAACCTACGATAGTTCGAACAATATCCATCTTTTGTTCTACCGATTTACTCGCCAATCTGTTTTGAATTTTCGGCCAATCACAAAAATGCACAGAATCAATTTTTGATTTCTTTTGTTTATGCAATCCCTGATATATAATTTCTCCTAGAAATGGCGCAAATGGAGCAATGAGTTTTGATACATCTAGAAGAACCGTTCGCAACAGGTTTACTGCCTCTAGAAATTCTTCTTGATTTTTGAAGTTTTGGAAGCGTCCACGAGAACGACGTAGCCACCACTTTGATAAATCTTCAATTACAAAATTCTCCAGTGAACGAGAGGCGGTAGTAGCATCATAACTTTCAAGATCAGCGGTAGTTTTCTTGATAAGCGAGTTTAAGCGGGATAACAGCCATTTATCCAAAATGTTGTCAGAGTGAGGAATTTTATCAGTAGAAATATATTTTTTATCCTTTGCATAAAGTTCATAAAACCTAACTACGTTAAGAAGTGTCATGACAAAATCCCTTTGAGTTTGAGCTATTTCCTTTTCTGAAAATCTTTTAGACTCTCCAGCCGGATTTAATTTATAAAAATGCCATCGCAAAGTATCGTTGCCATATCTATCTATCATAAGCCACGGGTCAACTACATTTCCTTTTGATTTCGACATTTTCTCTCCCTTCTCATCGAGAACTAGACCAAGTGAAATAACGTTCTTGTATGGGGCACCTTTTCCTAGAAGAGTGGCAATGGCGAGAAGAACATAAAACCACCCGCGGGTTTGGTCCACTCCTTCAACAATGAAGTCAGCCGGAAACTGTTTGGAACGGCTCGCCCCATCAATTCTATTTTTATTTTCAAAAGGATAATGCCATTGAGCATACGGCATTGACCCGGAATCGAACCATACATCCATAACTTCCTCCACTCTCTGCATTTGCCCCCCACACTTTTTGCAAGAGAGAAAAACGGAATCAATATATGGTCTGTGTAAATTTAAATCACCCTCCTTATCAAACGGATAATTTTTTTGTGTCCCTCGCCTTTTGTTTAGACTATCGGAGGACACAAATCTCAAATCATTTAATTCTTGCAGAGATCCAATGATTTCATAATGCGTGCAACCACCACATTCCCACACGGGAAGGGGGGTACCCCAATATCTTTCTCTTGAAAGTGTCCAATCTTGAATTTCTCTTAACCAATTACCAAATCTCCCCATTTTCATATGGCCCGGCACCCAGTTGACTTTTTTATTATTTTTGATCAGTTGCTTTTTAAGCGAGGACATTTTAATAAACCATGAATTCTTCGCATAATAAATCAGTGGCGTATTACAACGCCAACAAAATGGGTAATCATGTTCCTGATCCTCTACTTTTAAAATTAGCCTGCGCTTTTCTAAATCATCGATAATAAGTTGGTCTGCATCCTTGACGAACTTCCCGGCTAGATAACCGCTTTTTATTTGTGGGGTGTTAATATACTTCCCGTCAACATCAACAATTTGAGTAAAATTTAAATTTAATTTTTTACACAAAGCAAAATCGTCTTCACCGAATGCGGGGGCAATATGAACAATACCCGTTCCCTCATCATCTTTTACAAAACTTCCCTTGGTAGTAATAAAGTTGATCTCTTGACCATACTCTACAAAGTCGAAAGGGGGATCGTAAAAAACCGATTTTTGCCCAACAAGTTCCCCAATTTCTCCACCTAATTTCTCATCAATTATTTCATATTCTTTTTCAAGAATTGGGAGCCTGTTTTTAGCCAAGATAAAAAAATCATTAGCCACTTTAACTTTTACGTATATGACTTTTTTATTCACTGCTAATAACAAGTTGCCCGGCAATGTCCATGGCGTTGTGGTCCAAACTAACGCGTAGGTATTCTCTTGTCCCTTTATCTTGAATTTGACATAGATAGTTTTTTCTTTAATTTTTTTGTACCCTGATTCTACTGCATGAATGGACAAGGCCGTGCCACATCGAGCGCAGTACGGTACTACTTTCAAATCCTTATATAGAAAACCTTTATTGTGGATTTGTTTTATGATCCACCAAAGAGTTTCCATATATTTATTGCTGTAAGTAATATATGGTTCATTAAGATCAAGCCAAAATCCGGTTCGCTTGGTAAATCTTTCCCACTCATCTTGATAGCGCCAAGTTAACTCTTTTGCTTTCTTATTGAATTTTGCAACTCCGAACCTTTCTATGTCTTTTTTATTCTTAAAACCGAGTTCTTTTTCGGTTTGAATCTCTATGGGTAATCCGTGAGTGTCCCATCCCGCTTTTCGGAGAACAAAAAAACCGCGCATTGTTTTGTAGCGATTAAATAAATCCTTGTACGCCCGTGTAAGAAAATGGCCTATGTGAGGTGGCCCGTTTGGTCCGGGAGGACCCTCAAAAAAAACAAACGGTTTAGCATCTTTTCGTTTCTTGAGTGTCTGTTGAAAAACCTTGTTTTTGTCCCAAAATTTTAGGATTTTTTCTTCGTCTTCAGAAATCTTAAACATAACTTTGTTATTTATATTTATATACGACAGTCGACAGTATAGTAGAATCTATCAAATTTTTTCCTATCTGTAAACCTAATCTGCTTTTTAGCGAGCAGGCAAAAAGTGGAGGGGGTTGGGGGGAGGAAACTTTTGCCTGCGAGCCGTACGAAGCCCCGCCGACTGCC
>C687J35504_10002092_pt1 | contig 13717 bp, 17 predicted proteins | sample RifCSPhighO2_02_FD_35504 | JGI IMG/M metagenome (IMG submission 35504) | reverse complement strand
CAAACGTGGCCGCCGCCTGCTCACAGCACCTAGTCACCTACCTTATTGACGGAAGATGAGGTGGCGAAGGAAGCCGATGCCTGAATTCCAGATACTGACGATTGAGGCCGTAATCGAAGTGTCGCTCGTAGTCGTTCCCGAAACGAAGACGTTCGAGCCGACGCTAAGCGCATTCGATGTCGTTGCCTGGCCGTTCAGTAAGTAGGTCGTCGAGGCGTTGGTGGTCACCGTCGTAGTGGTCTGCGCACCAATCGGATTGATGGTGAAGGTAGAACCGCTTACCGAGGTGACTACTCCCGCACCGGCTGCGCCAATCGCGTTCAAGAAGGCGCGCTGCCCGTGTTCCCCGCGGTCGCCGTCGTTGTCGTCGTCATCGTCGTGCCTGTCGCGCTGTTGCTTTGCAAGCTCGCGGACAGTTTCACCGATGCCGCGGTGATCGTCATCTTGAGCAATGAGACGCACTACGGCGCCAAGCCCTAAGTCGCGGTCGTCGTCGGAGCGATGCCCGCGATTGTCGGAGTCTGCGAGCACAGGCGCTGCGACAAGAAGCGCAAGCGTGACTGCACTCGATGCGAGAACATACTTTGTAGTTTTCATGATGATTATTGTTGGTTACTAACGTACCGCCCATGACCTGTGGGCGGTCTATAAGGTAAGACGGGCGGAAGCATGATTAGTTACGCCGCCCAAAATCTCTCAGCGTTTTCCTGAAGCAGAAATGAAATCCAATTTTTGCTTTCGCGTCCATCGTTTTATCTCCGCTTCGCGTGCGCGCGCTTTCGCAAGCGTGCGAAATCGCTGCGAGAACCGCAGAACGACAGGACGCCGGATTTTCGTATAGTGCGCGCCCGCCTTCGCCCCATTGTGCTGCTTGAGGCGTTTCTCCAAATCGTTGGTACATCCTACGTAGAGCGTTTTGTCGGCGCACTCCAAAATATAGGTAAAATGCATCATATAGTGGTAGTGTACCCCGTGAGATACCTATGGACACTGAAAAACCTCAATTCCCTATGCGAATAAATAAGTACCTCGCCTCGCAGAAGCTCTGCACGCGCCGCGAGGCCGACAAGCTCATCGAAAAGGGGCTCGTCATTCTGAACGGCCGCCCCGCCGTCCTCGGCGACAAAGTAGAGGAGAAAGACAAAGTGGAAGTGAAATGGCGGCAGACCAAATACCGCTACTTCGCCTACTACAAGCCGCGCGGCATCATCACCCACTCCGCGCAGGAGGGCGAAGAAGAGATAAAAGAAATCCTTCCGATTGAAGGCGTCTTTACGCTCGGCCGGCTCGACAAGGATTCCTACGGGCTCATTATCTTGACCGACGACGGCCGCATCACCGACGCGCTCCTCAATCCCGACCGCGCGCACGAGAAGGAATATGAGGTGATGACAACCGAACCTCTACCCGCGAATTTCAAGACCAAGATGGAGCGGGGCGTGGATATCGGCGGTTATGTCACGAAGCCGTGCACGGTTGAAACTCTCGGCGAGCGAAAATTTTCTGTCACGCTTACCGAAGGCAAGAAGCACCAAATCCGCCGTATGTGCGGCTTCTTCGGCCTCGCCACTTCGCACCTCCTGCGGAAGCGGATCATGAATATCAAACTGGGAGGCCTCAAGTCCGGCGAGTACCGCCCTATCCAGGGCGCAGAGCTCGCCGCCTTCCTCAAATCCCTCGGGTTCTAGAAGTGCGCATCCCAGCGGATTCCTACCATTTGAACTTGTAAAGAATCTTTACAAGTTGCCCCGGCAAAACGTTTCTCAAANCCCTCGGGTTCTAGAAATTTCTCATTCTAACGTTTTGCAAAATGTTAGAACGTGGTGGGCGCGGGGCGTGAGNTTGTGGCGTACATCGCGNCCCGCGGGACGCTTCAACACGAGCCCCGCAATCGCAAGTTTCCGGATATGGTCCGAGGCATTCTCGTATCCGATCTTCAGCCGCTCCGATATCTCCTCGACTGATAATTCCGGGTTCCGCTTCAGTAAATCGAGGATCTCGAGCCGGCGATGATTAGCGAATCCTTTCACGAGACGCTCCATGGCGCGATATGACCGCTCTTTCTTCATCACGCTATTATACAAACGTTTTGCAAAACGTTTGAACGTTGTGGGGATAGTGGAGGACGCTCAGTCGGGGGTGTCACCTACTTGGTATGGTTGAGTCCTAAAAAGGCGAGAAGATTCCAGATCGGCCGGGCCATATCGTCTACTAAGTTCGCGAATGAATATCGCGGGTTTGCCGGCGCGCGTGCAATCGATACCGCAGCGGGCCGCCGGTTATTCGTTTCCATAAACTTGGCTCGTTCCGCTTCGATAAAGTCCACCGTCTGGTAGTACGTGTTTTTGCGGACACCCATCCACTTATGCAGGGCATCATGATGCACTCGACAGAGTGCGGCCAAATGTTTATCCTGTTCGTGTCCATAGCTGCCGTACTGCAAATGATGCAAATCCACCTGCGACAAACCGCAAACCCGGCAAGCCTTGGCATGAGTTGCAAAGTAGAGCCGCTTCCGCTCGGTCCAAAATTCGCTCTCTATATAGTCCGCGTAATGAATTAAATCCGGATGTTTTCGCCATGTATGCCGCTCCGGTTCCATTCCTAGATACTCTCACAAACCCTGCATTTTGGAAATATTTTGGATTTTTAGAAATCCGTCATTCTAACGTTTTGCAAAACGTTTGAACGTTGTGGGGATAGCGGTGGGGGTGGAGGGGGTGAGGACGAGCTGTGTTCCCTATTGGTTGAGGTATGTGGTGGTGAGTTGGAGTACGGTTGCGAATGCGACCCAGAGGAGATACGGGATGTTTACATAGAGCACCCAGACGAGCCCTGCTTCGCGCAAGGCGCTGCGCAGGGTAAACGCCCAGATGAGCGTGCCGAGGACGAGGAGGATATCGGCTGCCGCTAGGAGGTTATTTTGCAGGCCGAATTGGAGCGGCGTGAAGGCGAAATTGAAGATGAGATTGAGCGCGAAAGGGAGGGCGATCAGCCATGGGATTTGGCGGGTGAAGGCTTTATAAAATACCGTGCCGAAAGAAACCGCGATAATCGCATAAAGCAAAGTCCAAACGGGCCCAAAAACCCAAGCCGGCGGAGCCCAACCGGGCTTAATCAAAGTCGCGTACCAAGCGTATGTAGCCATCCGTCAACATTACCACGCGCATCAAAGCGCTCCTGTGATTGTGATGAGGCCGATAAAAAGAAAGATCGCCCCAAAAATCCGATTCACTTTGTACGTCCGCTCACTTGGGATGTACTGCGCTCCCATAATGGCGCGCTGAGTCCAGACCTGAAAGCGGACCATGATGTCCGGCCGCACCACATTCATCCCGCCCAACAAGAGAAAAACAAACCCCACAATATATTGTTCCATCCCCCAATTCTACATCCCTAAATCCACGGCGTGTATCAAACTGTTCCTAACCATTCACTTATCCGTTTTGGAAACATCGCTACCCACGCGTGCGGATTGCCCGTGCTCGGCACATCATCCGCGATAGTGCTGAGTAATTGATGTAGGGCATCTTGCGTGAAATCTGTTTCTTGAATTTTCTTTCGAGCAATCTTGAGAATTTCCACGAACTGTACCAGTGTGAGTGGAATGATTACCTGTTTTTCTCCTTCATAACCGGAGACATTACTCACCCAGAATGTATTGAGTGTGTCGCGGTGAATGAGAGGCGCAATAAAAAGACAGTAGATGCTATCAATCTCAAGTTTGTCTTCAAAATCCCTCAGATGCCGCATGACTGGCTGACCTTCGGCATACCACTGTTCTCGCCCAAGAAGGAGGGTCGTTTCCACCGTCATCCCAAAAGATTTGTAGCGGCATTCAATATCGGATGTATTAGCACGAAATCCTGTTGGTATGCCGTCGTCGCCGATCTTACAGCTCGGCAATACCGAGACCGCATCATTAAGCACCATAAGTGCACGCGATACGTACCACTCAAGGTCGAGTGAGGGGCGCGCCGTCAGCGGACTATAATTTCTACCCACTATGCTTTGAATCCTTTCAATGCACTCATCGAGAGTCGGGAGATCATGTTTCAGGCTGCGCAACTTCTCAATACGTGCCTCGTTGAGCAAAAGCTCAAGTTTCGCTACTTGATTTCTCAGCGGCAACGTCTTAATGGTGTCCAATTCCACGATCTTTGTCCCACCCGTTTGTGCACTAAGCGCTTCAGATAGGTTTGCACTAATCTTTTTGAGATCGGCGTCATTTTCCCACGGAAATTCCGGGACGCTAATGTCGCCCAGAAAGTTGAAATAGTCGTCGTACGATCTAAATTTTTTAGCTTCCGGCGAAATGACCCTCAAAATACTCTCAACCTCGGCCTGTTTGTCTAACGCAATATCAACATGCGTATCTCCGCCACGCAGCGCAAGCAATCCTGAGACACGAAAATATCGAATGGATGAATCCATGTAGTCGTGTAGGTCGCTTAGATAAGTATCGATATCTCCAACAGAGCCGTAGATTTCACGCACGCGGTCAATAGTAAACAATTTTATAAAGTCCGCCTGATCTTTACCTTTGAGTGATTCCTTTTTAGTCCGGTATCTTACTATGCGATCGGCGTATTCTCCTATCTGCGACGCCTTGATGAGTGACGTCACGAAGAGTTTATATTCGACTTTAGAAACCCCGACGGGCTTATTACCGAGTCCCGCCCATAACTCGTTTACCCGGGAGATGAGGGCCAGCGTGCCGATGAATGGTTTGATATTGAAGTCATCGTACCCTTCTTCAATCTCATTAGGGTACTGCCATTTAAGAAAGAATTTTGTGAATAACTCATCGTCTTCTATCTCATGCTCAAGCCATCTCTTTGTGAGATCAGTGATGACTACCGGGCCCCTCGATTGAAGAGCAACGCAGAGCCCGAAGCGATTCAGGATACCCGCGGCCGTTCTGCCGCGACCCGATGCATCGACATCCCGCCCATCATATTTTGCTAGAATTCGCTCGACGATAGTGTCATCGAGATCATCTGCGGATGTAGAGGAATGCGTGGCCGCGATGATATCTGCCTCTCCTAGGGTGATTCTTCTCGGCTTATACAAGCGCTTTTTTATTTGTGATCCGAAAAACAATCGCTGGCCCTTCGCGTCAAATGGTACGCCCTCAAGCTCCACAAGAGCGCGAAGCATTTCCTCCATGCGCTCTGGATTACGCATGGTCGTGTTAAAACTCCAAACTCTTGCCATGCTGGTCAGTATACTTCAACTCCCAATCAGTAGTTAGTCACCAAAACTTCCTTTGTGACACTATTTTTTGCCTTGGTCTGATAGTTGGAGTTTCGATAATCGTGATTGATTGTGTGAATCTTGAAGTTGTTGCGCTTCGCCCAATGAGCAAGTAAATCATTGGTGCGACCCTTATGCTCGATTACGTTAGAAAGGGCGAACCGAACCCCTTTCTTGTTTACCCTGCTCAGAACGAGGTGCAAGTCCGTCTCATCCTTCTCCGTCCATCCTCCCATTTCGTTGTACGACGCTAGGCCCAGCAAGTAGGGTGGGTCAAGATAAACAAAGTCATTTGTCTGTAAATTAAAATCCGCTAGGTTCCGGAAATCTCCCCCCGCAAAAGTGATATCTTTGTTATTTGCTAGTGCATTAAAGTTAGCCAAATTTTTCCTAGAGCTCCCATTGTAGTCGCGCTTACCCACGGGTAGATTGAATTCACCGCGTGAATTGAATCTGATTTGGTTATTGAACGAATATAAAACTAGGACTAAAAGGTAAACAACTTGGATCTCGCTTTTAGTACTGTTATATACAGCGCGTAGCCTAAAAAATGATTCCTTATTGAACTGACCGAGACCCCCAGAGCTCTCGCATTTATACCGCTCATATCCGTAGATAAAACTTTGGCTCAATCCGTGGCGATTAATAATCTCGATTAACTTTTGGTTGAGATCTTCAAAATTTGACTGCTGAATAAGGTTAAGTATTTCAATCACTTTTTCGTTCTTATCAATACAGATAATTTTTTTTGACGTTGCATTGATACCGACATTCGCACCACCACAAAAGACGTCGTAAAATGTGTCTATGTCTTTGGGGAATAGATCGAAGAGTTGTGGTAGCAGTTTATGCTTACCGCCGGTGTAGTTTAGGGGGGATTTTACGTAGGTCGGTAAGTGCGTGTTTGAAACAAGGCCCGTCTTAGTCGGCACTAAAGTCTTCTTTTGCCCAATGCGACAAAAAAATATTCGCTCTTTCAGGTCATCCTTTGAGGATCGCCCCGTAGTGAATTGATTGAATAATTTCTCATATATTGTCACGGCTCCCCTTCGCTCCAATGCCGACATTATTTCGTGGTCACTTATTCGAGATTGAGAACGGGTATTCCCACTTGTTCCCATGTCGTTGTATGACACGAGTATAAATTCCGCCTGTATATCGTTGATTAACTCGCTAAATGCATTGCCAGCAGATTTTAAACAATATTTACTTTTAATGTGGGTGCGAGTTATTTTCTTGGCGACACCATATACTTTTTCTTTTTTCCATTCGGCGATATTTTCCAGCAAATGATATGCGTCGCCATACTGTCTCGAATTGTACGGAGGATCAATATAGACCACATCAGCCCTGAGCTGCTTTACCAATAAGTTGGCGTCCATCTTATAAATCTGTGATTTATTCGTGCGGGGAGTTATAACTAGGGGCCTAAGTTCGAGTTTTTTGCGTGGTGTAACAATTTTCCTATACGCGTCGTAGTGGCCAACAGTATTTGCTATTCGATCTAGCCCATATATTAACGATGTAACAAGGTACGCCCTCTCCCTGTCATTAATCTTTTTTGATGAATGCAGTTTTTCTATATCTTCTCTTATGTATCCAATCCGTTTCGAATTATCCGCATCAAAATAGGTATTGGCGAAGTTCTTAGAAAAATAATTCTCGTCGAGGTCGGTTAGAGCGTTGTACTTACCAAGTAATGAACATAAAAAAACTGTCCGGATCTTTTCGTGCCCAAAAAAAGCTACGTAAGATAAGTGATTGGATTCGAGAATGTCGTTTACGACTATGTCGGACCTATCATAAAAATGATTCGCGACGACTCCAGTTCCAGCGAAGATATCGGCAAAAGTTTTATATTCAACCCCCTCTTTCTCTAAGATATCGCTTATTAATGGAAGTAATTTGCTCTTGCTACCAAGATACCTGCGCTGATGTATCGATACATTTCCAAAACCGGCATCTGACATTACCCTATTGTAAGCTGCCAATACAGCGAACACTTGAGTTATCAACACTCTGCTCCAGATTACAGCTCTGCACTTATCGAGGGGTTGGCGTCATCCGTTGTGTTATTCGGGAGTCAATGCAGGTGGTACCGAAAACAGCAACCGTCATTTTAATTAATATCAGGCAAGTCTCTTAGTCGTTTGCCTTTATATTGCCAATAAGCGGCTCCTTGGTATGCACCACTGGCATTTAATTCTCCTTTTTGTTCATATATTTTGTACGTTAACGGTGCAAGTTTCCAGATTTGTCCACCGTATTCTACTTCTCGCTCGCCAACTACTTTAGCAGTGATTTCCTTGTCGGCTATAAAAACAATTTCTTCTCCGTTCTTGATTCCTTTTTTATAAAAACTAAACCGGGCTCCCTGCTCTCTCGCTTTAGAAACATCGTCAAATTCCTTCTCTTTGTTTACGTCTTTTGGATATATTACTGTGCCCTCGAATGATAACAAAAGTTGTCGCACTAAATCATAATCAAGGGCAAATAGTTCACTATCTCCAACACGATGTTTATTAAAAATTTCTTTTAATAGATTTTCTTTATCATTATAATCCTCAAGCTCAATTGCAAAGAATCGTTTCAAACCAGAAACGTTGTAGTACCCATTTGCTTCAAGACTGCGCATTCGTTCCTGATAATTACCGGTGCCAGTTTGACCTATTTTTATCAAACCAGAAACGGCTGTTGTCATTATGTAAATAATTCCTTTCATATTTAATTAACTCATTGGGTTTTCATAAAATATAATTCTCAGGATCATTCGAAATCCACAAGTTAAACGTTTACGCCCTGAAAATGCAGCCATTACGCCATCACCACAAATCATCCCACGGATTTTGGTTTTGGGGAAATGGGGCTCGCTGGCCTTTATTGGGATTCACCGGGGCTCATTTTTTCCTCTTTTTCCTCTCCCCATCCCCTCATTCTTTCCCCCCGCTTCTCCCCCGCCTTTTTCTTATTGCAGTCTTTTGCCCTCCTCCGCTCCTCCTCCGCCAAAGGCTCCGGCAGGATACGGTAAAGCTCCGGCGGGGCAAGCAAAACACTAGAATAGCCCCGGATCGGTCGCTCTATCCACACCCTTTCGCATTCACTTGATTTTCAGGTGGGAAAGCTTACAATATCTTGGTATTTCTATGGAGAAGCACCTCTTGGGGTTCCGTCCCTAAGCGGTGTTTTTCTTTATGTACTCCAATTTTCCACGGAGGTTGTCCATGAACCTAATCTTATCCTTTGCAGCACGTCGCAGTAACGTTGAACAATTCTTGATATCCGGACTTAAAACCGTCTCCAGTTTTCCCTGCTCATAAAGATACTGCACCAGCGAATAGAAGTCTCCGTCACTCGTCACAATAACCGCTTTGTCATACTCATCTCTTTCGAGCGCTGCGCGCAAGACTAAATCAGCATCTACATTCCCCTTGATCTTTCCGTCTGCATCAGGAACCGTTGGCTTGAAAACAAGAATGAACCCTGCGTTTTGTAGGCTCTCGTAAAGTTCTTGATTCAGTGTGATAAATCCTATAAAAACGTACGCCTTTTGTACGGCATATTTTTCCTGTAGATAGATGCGAAATTTCCGATAATTGAGCTTCCATCCAAGTTTCTGAATACCAAGATTCAAATTCTGACTATCGATGAAGGCGTAATTGTTCTCCGACTTTTTCATAATTCAGAAAATTATCGCACACATCAAGATTTTGGGGAAATGCGGGGTTGCTCGCCCGAGGCTCTTTTATTTATTTACCAAATAGATGACTACCATTGAGCCGATGACTACAACCACCCCGATGAGTATCAAGACCATGTGGAAATCATGCCACAAAACACCGGATTAGGTAACCGCCCTCTTTTGGTCCATCGCTGCCTTAATCTCCTTATTCTTGCGCTCCAGACCGCTTTTCCACTCGTCGATAATATTATTCTTTCCCTTAGGCGAAGGACGCGCGGCTAATTCATCCTCACATTCCTGTATCCAACCGGCCATCTTTGTCTGCATCGCCTCCAGCTCCTCCGTCGTGCGTTTCGCCCATGTGCGTTCATCTGCGCCGTAGTCCAGCAATAGCTTGTGCCAATTCTCTACCATATTGGCCGCAAGTTCGCGACGGTGTTTATGCGAATCGTCTACTGTACCCGGTTGTTCCCGCATCTCTTTCATCATGAGTAAATCATACAACGCCCTGCGCTCCCGACCAGAGCACCACCTCCGAGCGCATCTTGTACCGTTTCGCCATAGCAAAATCTTGCCATATGTAGCGCCGTTGCGGAAGATGAAGACGTTCCTATCTATTTATGCCTGTGAGGAGTACTGTAATTCACGAGGAAGGGAGGAATGATCTTCCCGACCCAACCGAAAGGGATACAAGATGTTTGACATGCTCAAGGGGGAGTCGCTCAAGCGCCTCCTACAAGGCTTGGCGGCTGGTGTGGCCCTCACGCTTGTCCTCGGCTTTGGCTTCGGCGGCTGGCAGCTGCAGAGCAGGGCGGAGAAGAGAAGCGCCGAAAACGTTGACAAGGCCGTCGTCGTGGCACTCGCACCGATCTGCGCCGACAAATTCCAGAAGGCGGCCGATGCTCCAGCAACTCTGGTCAAGCTTAAGGCGGCCGACAGCTGGAAGCAGGACGACTTCATCACCGAGGGCGGCTGGGCAACGTTCCCCGGCAGCAAGCCCCGCCGGGCTGTGGCCGAAGCCTGCGCCAATCTGCTCACCAACCCGCCGGTAACAACGCCGGCAAAGAGCGCCTCTAAGTAGCAGACCTGCAGTCTGCATTCACGTACTCCTTTCAGCGCCTACTCCGGATAATCCGGGGCGGGCGCGCTTTTTTAGGGACTGGGATTCATTTGTCGACATTCAAACGTTTTGCAAAACGTTTGAATGTTGCGACTTACGCCTATTTCTCAAGGTCGAGGGTGTCGTCAATTCTTATCTTTGCTACAAATTCGGGCACGTGGCTGACGAGTATCATCGCTCCGTCGTATTCATCGAGCGCCTTTGCAATGACGGGCAAGTGGCGGAAGTTGATGTGATTGGTCGGCTCGTCGAGAATAAGCAGCCCCGGCTTCATGAGTACGAGCCGCGCGAACGCCACGAGCCCCTTCTGTCCTTCCGAGAGATGCCCGATTTTCGTCTGTATTAAATCCCCCGTGATCAAAAACCCTGCGGCAACGTGACGCATGTCACTTTCAACTTCTTTCTCCATCGCCCCCGCCAGCTCCTCATACACGGTGGAATTGAAATCAAGGTTAGAAAAATCCTGGCGGTAGTAGCCCACCTTCACACCATTGGTAATCGTTGCGCCCTCTGCCGTGCCATTGGCGAGCGATTCGAGGAGCGTGGATTTGCCGATGCCGTTGGGGCCCTTCAGAAGCAAGTGCTGATTCTTGCGCAGCGAGAGCGTCTTTTTCTTGATGACTGCTTTGTAATTCCTGATGGTCTTGAACGAAGTGATGTGCAGGAGCTCCCCCGAGAGATTGGCCGGGCACGGGATGTGGAACGGCTTGATGGTCTTGTCTTCGCGGCGCACTTCCACCTTGGCTTCTTCCGCCTCGGCGGCGGCGGCGCGCATGCGCTTGGCGACCAGGCGCAATTGCCCGCCTTTCATGGCGAAATAATTCGCCTTCTCTTTCTTGGCGATGATTATTTTCTGCATCTGCGCATTCTTCATCGCCTCTTTCTCCACGCGCGCGGAAATTTCGGCAACGACGTCCGTGTAATTACCCACGTACTGCTCCACTTTGTGCGTGTGCACATCGAGGTAGAGCACGCCGTGCGTGAAGGCGTTGAGGAAATCCGCATCGTGGGAAATGACGATGACGGTCTTTTCGTATTCGACGAGGAATTTCGTCAGGTGCGCGATGCCCTCTTTGTCGAGATTGTTGGTCGGCTCGTCTAGGAGAAGCAGGTCGGGCTTTTGGATGAGTGCCGACGCGAGGAGGAGCCGCGCCTGCTGCCCGCCTGAGAATGTGCTGACAATCCTATCCCTAAAGGACGGCGATTTGTTGCCAATCGCTTCGCTCTTGGACAAATCGGGAGCGTGAACCTTCTCATGATTTTTGAGATTCACTACTTCCAGCACGTCGTCTATGCGCGGGTCGATGTCGTACATTTTTTTCGGGAATACTTTTTGGAAAAATTCGCGCACGGTGAGCTTGATCTCTTCGCGCGGTATCACCTGCCGTGAAAGGGCTATGCTGAGCCCTTTTTCGATATGTATCTCGCCCGCCTCGGGCTTGATGGCGCCGATGATGAGCCCAAATATCGTGCTTTTGCCCGCGCCATTCTGGCCCATGAGCGTCATCTTGGCGCCGCGGCGTATGGGAAAAGAAACCTCTTCGAGAATTGCTTTGCGGGGTCCGTGCTCGAAGGCGACATCCTCGAATCGCACAATCGTATCTTCAGCCATCGTGCCAACCTACCTTATATGACGGGCTGTGTACAATGCGAACACCTTTTTGCTCCCATCGGAATCTCGCTTAGGCACTCCGCGCACTTCTTGGTGGTCGGGTCCGCGGGCGGGCCCTTGCGCGACCTGCCGACCAAGATGTTCATCGGCTTTACGACTAAAAAGAATATGGTGGAAGCGACGAGGACGAACGAGATAATCGCGTTGATGAAATGCCCGTACTTGAATTCACCGCCGTTAAATGTGAAAGAGAGCCCGCCCATATCGGGGATTCGGGCAACAGCCGAGATGAACGGCGTGATGAAATCGGCTACGAGCGCATTGACGATTGCAGTAAAGGCGGCGCCGACAACGACGCCGACCGCGAGGTCGACGACATTGCCGCGGAGAAGGAATTGTTTGAACTCCTTTAACATACTTCCCTACTTCTTGGCCTTCTTTGGCTTCTTGGCCTCCTTGCGACGCGAGTTATTTCCCTTTCCCATATAAAGAATAGGTTAATGAGTAACTGGCGCATTCTACCACGGGCTGTAGGCCGCTACGCGACGCTGACCTTCAGTATGACCATCGCCTCAAGCGGACGGTCAGCCGGGCCCGTAGGAGTGGACTCAATAGCTTGCACGACTTCCATTCCCCCGACGACGCGACCGAAGGTCGTGTGTTTGCCGTCGAGAAAATTGTTGTCGGCGGTGTTGATGAAAAACTGGCTACCGTTGGTATCGGGCCCCGAATTCGCCATCGAGATGGTGCCTATTACATTGTGATTGTTGTCGCGTATCTCGTCGGCGAATTTGTAGCCCGGGTCGCCCGTGCCCCAGCGCGCCACCGCGGCGTCGTCTTTCGTAAGCGGGTCGCCGCCCTGAATCATAAAATCTTGGATGACGCGGTGGAATTTGGTGCCGTCGTAGAATCCCGCTTTGGCGAGCTTCACGAAATTGGCGACGGTATTGGGCGCGTCGGCCTCAAACAATTCGATAGTAATGTCTCCCTTCGTGGTCGTGAGTGTTGCTTTCATCGGTGCAGTATACATCACGACCTCTTTCATTTCTTCTTCACGCGACATTTGATACGTTGCCCAGCGTACGGGCGCGAACGTCAGTTTGCTCCGCGTACGATTATTACCTAACAATATCTACCAGTATGCAAGCAATGACATGCGAGTGCGGCCACATAGAGCAGGGCGGATCGGAGAACGATGTGACCTCGAAGATGCAGAGCCACATCCACAACGAGCACCCCGATCGCGAGAGCGACCACAAGAAAATGCTCCACGAAGCGCAGAAAACCCTAAAGGAAGTCGCGATGGCCGGCGGTCAAATCCAATAACGGGAAGAGCCATCGAAGAAATCCCGCCTTTCGGCGGGATTTCTTTACTTCGCTTGAGCGGGGGCAAACCTCAACGCCACCCTTTTGCTATGTCCCACTTTATCTTCATCATCGAGCCGATTGCGAGTAAGACAAGTACGAACTTCGCGATGCCGCCGAGGATCGGGATGAGTCCGAGGAGTGTATACACGACGGCTCCGAGCAAAATGGTCTGCCACGCGATTTGGTATTCAGCGGGCTTGAACATCCACTTATGCAGCACGCTGCCCAAGATGATGGCGGCAAGCGGCGATGCGATAAGGAGAAGCGTAGCGAACGCGATGAGGCCGAGGAGTCCGAGCGGCACGCCGATAAGCGTCACGAGAAGCATGATAGACACGACAGGAAGAACGATGAGTATGATGAGTCCGCGCCCCGCCTCAAGCCACGGTTGTGCTACCGCATTGCCGACGAGCACTGCCGAATAGCGGTTGAAGAAAAGCCCGAGTGCGAGCGCGAAGACGAGCAGCGAGAGGAATTTACCGAGAAAGACGAGCGAGAGAAATGCGATGATGCCCTTGCCGGAAATTGGCGCACGTGGGGCTTTCAGCGGCTCGTAGTTGGTTTGGCCTTTGACTACGGCTCCCGCTTCTACCGTCGCTTCTTTTTGCGCCGAGTAGTCGAGATTGCCGTCTATGACCGCATCCTTGCCGAGTGTGAGTTTCTGACCTTTGAACGACACATT
>C687J35504_10002082_pt1 | contig 13747 bp, 11 predicted proteins | sample RifCSPhighO2_02_FD_35504 | JGI IMG/M metagenome (IMG submission 35504) | reverse complement strand
CCAACAAATTACCACTAAAAAGCAAGATATTTCTCTTGACAAATAGGGCTTTTAAGGGTATTTTAGTTTAAACGCTATTAGCCATCCTAACCCTAAAGGGTAGTCCTTCCTGATACAATTAAAGGAAGGGACTAAAGGATGGACCTTACGATTCCAAATAAAGTAAGGGTCCTAAACCGGAGCCGGAATTTGGGCTCCTTTTTGTTTATTGAGGCCAAAGAGTGGATAAGAAAAAAGTAGTGATAATCGAGAACAATCCTGCGACATCGCAGGATATTTCTGATATTTTTTCAGAAATTGACTATCGTCCTTTAAGGGCAGACAACGGCTTGGACGGGATAGAGCTAGTCTGTGAGGAGGCGCCCGACCTTATAGTACTTAATCCTTCCATTACCGATATAAACGGCGGCTCCGTCTATAAACTTCTCAAGGATAACCCGAAAAATGCCGGCATCCCAATTCTGATCTGCGTCACAAACGGAAGAGACATGTTCAGATTCTGGGGCATGAAACCGCAGCCCGAACAGAATGTAATAAAATTTAAAACAAAATCCGATTTTAAAGAAAATGTTGAAAAAGCCCTTAAGCTGTTAGAGGGCCAGGTCNTCTCAAGTAAATTTCAACTCCACAGCGAACACTTCAAGAAGGTCCTCGTAAGGCTCGTAGGCGCTTATCAGTCGTACGATAGTTTATCGTCTGAAGAAGCGAAGGATATATTAAATGAAATCCTAGAAAAGATAACGACGATGTTAAGTTCCGAACTCGGGTCCCTGATGCTCATCGATGAANCGGCTCAGGAACTTGTGATCAAAGCCTCGAAAGGCTTGACGGAAGACGTGGCAACCAAGACGCGCATAAAGGTCGGCAGGGGGATCTCCGGTTGGGTGGCAAAGGCAGGGAATCCCTTACTCATAAGGAATATCGAGACTGACGAGCGTTTCTCTCGGCAAAATTCCAAGAGATACTACACCTCCTCTTTATTGAGCGCACCTATCCGAGTAAAAAATAGAGTCATCGGCGTAATAAATGTAAACAATAAGTCNACAAGGGAACCTTTCACGGAATATGACCTCTCGCTTCTTACGATTTTGACCAATGAGATGTCGATAGCGATCGAGTCCTCGCATTGGCAGAAAGAGCTCGAGGAGGCTAACGCGAGGATAGAGAAACTCAAAGTCAGCAAGCAGATCCTGACTGATATTGCGCGTTCGCTTGACGATGAATTATATGGGTTGACAATCTCCCAGGAAGTTAGTAGTATAATATANTCAAGACTTGATTATAAAGAGATAATAGATGCAATACTGGAGATAATCGAGCGCTCCGTCGATTGCCATCTATGCGGCTTATTGTTTGTAGATGAGGAGAAGAAGGCTGGGGTAATAGTCGAGGTAAAGTACCCGGCTACCCAGGAAGAGATTGACAACTTTAAGCTAAAGGTCATAGAAACGTTCAATAGGTTAACAGGGGGGAGACTGTTGCCGGAACAGGTTTCGGTTGATCGGACTAATGGCGGAAACTTAATAGATTCGTCCGCTGAAAACAGGAATATCCTCAGTTCTTTCCAGGCGCAATTGCTCTTGGCCGGCGAGAAACCGATCGGCATGCTGGCCGTGACTAATTCATTCCCGAACGCATTCAGTAGCGAAGACCTAAGAATTTTCTCGATCATCTCCCGCCATTCAAGCATCGCGATCAACAATACTTTACTCCATAAGAAAATTACCGAGCTCTCAATAACAGACGGCCTTACCGGACTTTATGTCTACAGGTATTTCAACGATGCCCTGGACAAAGAAATAATAAGGTCAGCCAGGTATAAGCAGCCGTTTGGATTGATCATGATAGACTTGGATAGTTTTAAGAGGATCAATGACAGCTATGGCCATCCTCAAGGCGATGAAGTACTGAAAGAAGTCGCTCAGATATTTAAGAAGATATGCAGGGAAGCGGATATCGTGGCCAGGTATGGAGGAGAAGAATTCACGATAATACTGCCTGAAACGGATCTCGAGGGGGCGTTTGTCTTGGCCGACAGGATAAGGATGGTCATAAAGAACTACGCTTTCGGTACCAAGGAGAACGTAATAAACCTGACGGCGAGCCTGGGAGTCGCAAGTTATCCCGACACAGCGGTTTCAAAACTCGATCTAATAAAGCATGTCGATAGGGCGTTATACATGGCCAAGGCCGAGGGCAGGAATAAAACCTGTCGCGCCGTAAAGGAGATCACAGATGAGGTTCAGTAAGCAATTTCTGCTTTGCTGGATCGTTGCGATTTTCCTCTTGATGTTCGCTTTCCCGTCTTTCGCCCAGGAAGACAGGACGGTTTCCATCGATGTGCAGAATATGGGTATCGACGCTGTCCTCAAGATGATCGCCGACCAGAGCGGGATGAACGTCGTATTGAGCAATAATGTGACCGGCACCGTTACCGTGAAACTCGACAAGGTAAGCGTTATTCAGGCTCTGGATTCAGTGTTAAAAGCAAATAATTATTTATACGCGATCGATAACGGGATAATAACCGTATATACATATCAGGACTCNGAGCAGCAGGACCGTTTCATCAATCTCCAGACGAAGGTCTTCACCCTTAACTATACGGATGTCTCTGACTTGAAAAAGGTCATCCTTTCAATGAAGACCGCGCGCGGGAGGATAGAGACGAACGAAAAAAATAACCAGGCGATCGTGACCGATACGCCGGAGAAAGTAAAAGAGATAGAAGTAGCCCTTAAGGAACTCGATCAACCTACCGAGACAAGGCAGTATAGNTTACTTTATTCCAAGGCAAAGGATGTCGAGCCGAAAATACTTCAGATAATTCCAAAGGAGAAGGGCGACGTATATACAGATGACAGGACTAACAGCATAATCGTCAAGGCGACCCCTGTGATACTGAAAAATATAGATAATTTTATCGGAGGATGGGATTCACAGCATAAGCAGGTGCTCATAGAGGCNATGATCTTAGAGGTCACCCTCGATGAAACGACCAAGCTCGGGATTGAATGGCAACAGTTGGCTCAAGCGAGTGTCGATACCTCCGGTAAAGTTGGCCGCCACCCCTCGCTTGTCAACACGGCTATGAAATTCGCTTCTAATCTGCCGGCTGCCGGCCCGGCCGGGTTTTTTAAGATCGGGAGCCTGACGGCTGACGAATATAGCGTGGCTATAGACGCCCTCAAAAGCAACGCAAATACCGAGGTGCTCTCAAGCCCAAGGATAGTTGTTATAGACAATGAGAAAGCGAGCATACTTGTCGGGAGCAGCGAGCCGTATGCTGTGGCTACGTCCGATCCCATAACCAAATTGCTCGTCCAGGACATAAAATATATCGATGTCGGCGTAAAGTTGGATGTTACGCCTCAGATAGGCGAAGACAATTATGTTACGATGAAGATCCACCCTGAGGTCAGCACCGCCAGGAGAGTCGCGGAAGTGGATAATGTCGTGGCGAAGGATACCACCCAGGCCGATACGATGATGATGGTAAAAGACGGCGAGACCATAATATTAGGCGGTCTTATCTCAAATTCCAAGAAGAAGACGATAAATAAGGTCCCCATTTTAGGGGATATACCGCTATTGGGTATAATCTTCCAGAACAAGAATTACCAGGACCAAAAGAAAGAGGTCGTAGTTTTTATTACCCCCCACATACTTACTAACGATAACCGGCAGACAGTCTCAAGGCAGCAATATCAAGATAGCGTCGATAGGACGAAAAGAAGCGATAAGATANTAGAGAATGCCATAGAAAAATCCGGCGGCGTAGAGATCACTCCCGTAGAGAAGGAGAAGAGGGCCGAGGCGATAAGAAAAGATGTAATGAGAGTGTTGGACATGGAACAAGAGTAGGCCATGGCTATGACAACGCAGGAGATCCAGGGCTCATTACGCGATTATCTCCAGATAATATTTCACCGCAGATGGTTTTTCGCGATGCCGTTTGTTATCGTATTCTTCACCGCCACGATAGGAAGCTTTTTCCTCCCCAAGTACTATAAGTCGTCGATCCTTATCCTCGTAGAAGAAGAAAAACCGGTCAACCCCTTAGCGACAAAAGAGATGACGTACATTTCCCCGACCGGCCAGCCGCCGACCCTTGCCGAGCANCTCAAGACATTGACCGAAAGGATCTTAAGCTATCCGCATCTTTTGGTGTTGGCAAAGACCCTCGACCTCGATAAAGGCATCACCGATCAAGTTGCCTATGAAAAGCTTTTGATGGGCATGCGCAAGCGGTCAGACGTGAGGATGCGCTCCCCCGACGTTTTCCAGATTTCATATGAAGATAAGAATCCTGTCGCCTCAAGAGATGTCGTGAGGACATTGATAAAAATTTTTATAGANGAAAACAAGTCGAAAAAGACCGGACAAGCCCAGACAGCCATTAAATTCGCCGAAGAGCAGGCGCAGCTTTATAAGAAAAAACTGGAGGAATCAGAAAAGGCCCTCTTCGAATTCAGGGCGCAGTATCCGATGCAATTGCCCGGGGCTACACTCGATTATAATGTTTCCATGCTTACCAATTATCAGACGTCACTTACGACCATCCAGATGAACATAAAGGAAGCTCAAAATAAGATAGACCTGACAAAAAAACAATTATCNGGCAGGGAGCCGGTCATAATAACGTCCGAAACGATCGACCTTAATCCGGCGGTGAGCCGCCTGAATTCGAGATTGCAGGAATTACAGTCGAGAAGGGATGACCTTATGGCCAAGCAGCCGGATTCGCCGGACATAGCCTCATCGCAGGTCGAGATAGAGGATGTACGCGAGCAGCTCCGGCTTGAAACCGAAAAGTTNGTGGGAAGCGATACCGCCCAGACCGCGCCTCTTTTTTATAAGAGGCTGGAACAAAAACTAAAAGACGCCCAAAAAGAGGTTGATGAATTAAAGGCGAGGGAGAAGAACCTGCAAAATCTGGTCAAGGAATATGAAAAGAGGATCGAAACGCTTCCTGAACAGGAGAGGAAGTTAGCCCTGCTTACAAGGGATACCGAAGTGAACCAAAACATCTATAAGATGTTAGTGCTTAAGGTTGAGGAAAACAAGCTTGCCGCGGCCGAGGTTGAGGAAAAGGGGACTAAGTATACCATTCTGGATGACGCCAGGATCCCTCTTAAACCCTCCAAGCCGGAGATTTTATTGATCGGGATAGTCGCGTTAGTATTGGGCGTCCTTTCAGGATTTGGTTGTGTATTTTTAACTGAATTCGCGGATCATTCCTTCAGGGGAGTGGAGGACGCGAAGCATTTTTGAAATTTGAGATATTGGGAGGGATAGCCGCCATTGTCGATCGTAATGAAATCATGGCTCGAAAAGCCAAGCAGCGCGTTATTGCGGGATTGATAGTAGTTCTGTATGTTGTGTTTTTTGCTGTTGCNGCAACCTACTCAAGTATAAAGCAGGAAGAGGTAAAGAACAAGGTAATCGAGATAGCTAATAAGGAAAAGGCTGCCGAGGTGAAACAATATGGCAAATAACGGCAATGGACTTAGAAAGCTTAGNGATGCCNTGAAGAAGGCGGCCGAAGAGAAAGATAAANCCTTCCAGCGGAGGGAGCAAGAGCCTATTATTACTCCTCCTCCGGCAGAACCGGAAAAAGAGCAGACATACCAGGAAACTCCGGCATACGAAGCCGGTGAAAAAATGGAAAAGCTGATAGTTTCCGCCGGGGTAAGTAAAAAGATCGTGGTTTATCATAATCCCAATAGTACGATAGCCGAACAGTTTCGTGTCATTAGAACGCATATCTGTTCTTCCGAGAAATCATACAACGTAAGGACATTCGCGGTCACAAGCCCTAATAACGGCGAAGGCAAGACNGTAACCGCAGTGAATCTGAGCGTGGTCATGGCGCAGGATTTCGGTAAACCGGTNCTACTCATAGATTGCAACATGCGAAAACCGGCTGTCGATTCTCTTCTGGGCTTGCGCGGTTCCGTAGGATTGTCCGAAGTCCTCTCCGGCAGTTTGCAATTAAAGGATGCTTTAGTGAAAACTGAAATAACAAACCTAACTGTGCTTCCGGCCGGGCAGATGTCCGTAAATCCTAACGAATTGTTAGCCTCTGATAAGATGAAGGCTGTCCTGGCTGAGGNCAGGCCGCAGTTTGAGGCGATTGTATTGGATACGCCTGCGGTCATTCCTTACGCCGATCCGAGGATTCTNGGTAAGTTAGTCGACGGTATCATATTGGTAGTAAGAGCTGGTAGGACGCGCCGGGAAGTAGTTGCCCGGGCGGAAAGCGTCCTCAAGAGTGTCGGCGTGAATATTTTAGGTTATGTTCTAACCGGTATAGAGTATCATATTCCCGAATATATTCACCGGCACCTGTAAAGGCTGGCCCATGGAGGTCGAGAACGGTGAATTAAAATAAACCAAAATCCACGACAGGGGTTTTGGTTTTTTGGTTTCTGATGGAGAAATTGAAATGGATGTTGCGAATAAGGTAGCTAGGAATTCTGTAATTACGATTGCGGCCGAGAGCGTAAATAAAATTTTAGCGCTTATCCTTACCATAGCAATCGCGAGATATATGGGAGATTACGGTTTTGGCCGGTACTCATTTGTCGTCACGATGATGATGATTTTTCAGATACTGTCGGATTTGGATTGGATGGCCTCACCATGAGGGAGGTTGCGAAAAATACAGGGAAAACAGGGCTATATCTGAACAATGCCCTGTTTCTGAAGCTTGTGCTGGGCATAATAAGTTTTATTGTACTTGCGCTTGCGATCAACCTAATGAATAAACCGCTAGAGATTGTTTACAGCGCCTATTTGGCGGGCTTGGCAGTACTCTTTTATTCTTTAGCAAACACTTTTGCCGCAATATTCAACGCGCATGAAAGATTGGATTCCCGGGCNCTGCTTTTATTTCTGAGCAGATTAACCGTACTTGTACTTTCTTTTCTTGCCATTACATTAAAAAGCGGCCTGGTGTTTTTCATAGNAGCGATTTTAATAAGTGAGATATTGAGGACGATCGTCGGATGGCTAATATGCGAGAAGAGGTTTGCAAAAGTGAATTTTAAATTAGATTTAATGTTTTGCAGGCGCTTGTTCTTTGCTGCCATTCCTTTTGGAGTAATAGGGATGATCGCCCTCATTTATTTCAAAATAGATATTGTTATGTTATCCTTGATGAAGGGCGACCAGGTTGTGGGATGGTACAGCGCCGCTTATGCCCTCTTAGCTGCCCTGTTGTTTATTACCGAAGCATATAATCTCTCTATCTTCCCGGCGCTTTCAAGATATGCCGACTCGGCCAAGAACCTTTTATCGTTTGGATGGGAAAGATCGGTTAAATATTTGTTACTAATTAGCCTGCCCATCGCTGTCGGTACAACAGTTTTGGCTGAAAGATTCATAATTCTTTTTTATTCAAGAGATTATGAACCATCGATCATTGCCCTTAGGATCCTAATCTGGACGCTGCCATGGATATTCGTAAACTCAATCAANATGAGAGTGCTGTATGCGACAGATAAACAACGGGAGGCCGCTATCATAGCTTTTATTAGCATGATACTTAATGTCATCTTCAATTTTGTTTTGATACCTAAATACAGTTATGTGGGATCATCTTTTGCTACAATTGCGGTGGAAGTAATAAATGTTTTAGCGTATTTTTGGCTGGTTTCTAGACTTCTAGGGATGAAAGTCAACGCTATCAGCATCTTACCCCGGCCATTGCTTGCTTCCGCTGTCATGGGAGTTNTAATCTATTATCTCAATTTCCTAAATCTTATACTGTTAATATTAATCGGGACGGTCTCCTATTTTACGGTCTTAATGATGATCGGCACATTTGACGGAGAAGATAAAAGGATACTCAGGAAGATTGTCCCGGCGTTGTCAAGGATGGGTTTTTGATGGACCTTTCCATTGTTATCGTGAATTGGAACGCCAGAGATTATCTACGTAAGTGCCTGGAATCGATCTATGGAAACTCAGAAGCCCTTGCTTTGGAAATATTTGTTGTCGATAACGGATCCTCTGATGGAAGCGCAGAAATGCTTAGGGAGAAATTCCCTAACGTAATGCTAATAGAGAACAAGGGCAACCCGGGATTCGGCGCGGCGAATAACCAGGCCCTAAAGGTATGCGCGAGCGATCTCGTTTTGATGCTAAATCCGGATACGGAGGTTTCGGCCGGAGCACTGGCCTCCATGGCGAATTTTTTAAGGCAGAACGCGAAAGCGGGGGCCGTAGGCGCAAAACTGCTCAATGCCGATAAGACCATTCAGCTGACCTGTGCCAGGAATTTTCCGACGATTCTAAGCGAATTTTTCTGGCTGACCACTCTGGTCCGCAGGTTTCCCGGAAACAGGATAATCGGTGGTTATCTCATGAGCTACTGGGACCACAACGACAAAAGGGAGGTNGATTGCCTCTCAGGCGCCTGTATTATGGCTCGCCTCGAGGTCCTGAGAAAGTTGGGTTATTTTGATGAGGATTATTTTATATACGGGGAAGATGTTGATCTGTGTTATCGTATTAAAAAGGCCGGATGGCAGATATGGTATCTGCCGGAGGCCGAGATAACCCATTACGGAGGAGGAAGTTCAAGGGGTATAGCCGAAGCCGCCGCGATATTGGATAGGATAGCTATCAAGACTTTTTTCATGAAGCATCGCGGAATTCTGGCGGCGGCCGGATACAGGACGATGTGCCTTTTTACAGGTCTGGCCATGTCGGCGATTTCCGGAGCGATCCTTCTTTTCGCGAGAGAACGCGGAAAGACGAAAAAAGTATTTTTAGAAAACCTGGCAGTTTTTGAATGGTCGGCGGGCTTAAGGAATAAGTGATATGGCGGATAAGTTAGAGCAGAATACGANCCTCGAAGAAGAACGACCTATTATTGAATTTCCGTCGCTTGTAAAGCTTATCATAGTCTCCGGCGCTCTTTTTGTCGGCCTATCCTTATTGATATTGCCCTGGTACTTAGCGCTGGCCATATTTTTTGCACTGGGCGGGATGATAGCTGTTTTCTTCGACCCCTACATGGGCCTTATAGCGTTCCTCATCGGGGCGCTTCTTCACCCGCTTGAGTTCTTCTCCGAGGTTTTCGCGAGCATGCACGTTTCGACGGTACTCGCCGTGGCGGTAATGTTTATCTGGGCGTTTCACATAATCGTCTACCGCGATTTTAAGATAGTCAACGACAAGTTGAATATATTAGTTATAATTTTCGGGATAGCGCTATTTTTTTCGACCTTGGAATATTTCGATTTTTCTTTTCCTCAATTTGTTGATTTCGTGAAGCTGTTCATACTGTATTTCCTCGTTGTAAATCTTGTCAGGACCCGGAACAAATTTTTGATAATGATGTGGGGACTGGTTGTCCTGGGGGCCATTGCCTGCCTGATAGGTATTTTTCAGCATTACAGAGGCATAGGGGTCGACTACGGAGAAGGGGTCATACGCATAAGGGGTACGGCGCTCGATCCAAACGACTATGCCATGCATATCGTGATTCTCGTGCCGATGGTGTTCGCCCTCCTGTTCAATTATAAAAACCTGATAATCAGGGGATTATTATTGCTTATCCTCATCCTTTTGATATTGAATATCGTCTTTACTTATTCAAGAGGCGGCATGGTGGCATTCGGCCTGGTCCTGGGGCTCTCGATAATGGGGTTCAGCTTTCAGCGGAAGAAACTCATTTTGCCTATCCTCTTGCTTGCGGTCGGGGCTTCCGTGCTATTGCCTATGATACCGGAGAAATATTGGGAAAGGGCAAAGACTATTTCCGATTTTAGCGATCCCGCCATCCAGGCCCGTCTGGACACGTGGAAGACAGGCCTGGGGATGATAGCGGACCATCCCGTCAGGGGAGTCGGGCTCGGGGCGTTCAGATACGAGTATACCATGCGTGCCTACATGGGCTCCGACGTAAAAACAAGAGCCTCCTTATTTTCCCATAATGCCTATCTGCAGATCGGAGCCGAACTCGGGGTGCCGGCGCTTATAATTTTTGTGTTATTGATCGTATTCAGCTGGATAGACCTCCTGAAGGCGGAGAAGCTCTTCCTGAAAAAGGGCGATCTCCTGTTCGCCGGCCTTTCGTTATCCCTGAGGCTGGGACTTTTGGGATTTATCGTTTCCGCGGTTTTCCTGACGCAGGCTTTTTTGACGATGTTTTGGATCATTCTGCCTTTAGCCGTAGTAGCAAAGATATTCGCTAGAGAGGATGCCGGTAAATATGCCTCAGCCTAAAATAAAAGTCGCGCATTTCTTAAGCGGCAGGATAGAGAATCTTTCCGGAGGCGATTTGGTCGTGCTCAATCTCTTGGAATATCTGGATAGGAGCAGATTTGACCCTTGGGTCGTCTCTTTTAACGAGGCGAGAAATCCCGGAGACCCCTTAATAATAAAGACCGCGCAGACACTTGAAGTAAAGACGTTCACGATTAACGCGAGGGGAAGGTTCGATCTGGAGCCGGTTGGAAATCTCAGGAAATTTATTACCGAGAATCAGATAGATATACTGCATTGTCACGGCTATAAGGCGGACGTGATAGGTTTTTTGGCTTGCAGGCAGTCGGAAGTCAAGAAGATAGCGACCCTGCATGGATGGTGGACCGGCAGGAGCTTAAAACTGAAATTTTATAATTTTCTGGATTATCTTGCCGTCAGGAAGTTCGATAAGGTGATCGCTGTTTCAGAGCCGATAAGGGGTACCCTGGCAAGAAGGGGGATGCCGCCGGACAGGCTATTATGCATAGAAAACGGGGTAGACATAAAAAGAGCCGGTGCGGCAAACGGAGATAGGATCAGGTCAGAGCTGAAGTTACCTTACGGCAAGACCGTCCTTGGGATGGTGGGGCGCCTAAGCAGAGAAAAAGGCCACAGGTACCTGTTTTCGGCTATTCAGGCCATGGACGATGTGATTTTGCTTGTGGTCGGCAACGGCCCCCTTGAAGCTAAATTGAGGAGACTTGCGGAAAATTTGCATATCAGAGAAAAGGTGGTATTCGTAGGGTTCAAGCCGGATGTCAGCGATTATTTAGCGGCAACGGATATTTTTGTTTTGCCGTCTTTAACGGAAGGGCTCCCGCTCGCATTGCTTGAAGCGATGGCGGCTGGAAAGCCCGTAGTTGCCAGCGATGTCGGGGGCATTCCCACCGTTATCGGGGACAAGAAGGAGGGGTTGCTGGTAAGGCCCAAGGATCCCGTCGCATTAAAAGAAGCGATAACCGTTTTGATTAATGATAAAGATCTCGCAAAGAGGTTAACTGCGAATGCCATGGAATTGGCAGGAAGGCGTTTTTCGGTTGAAAAAATGGCGAAAAGCTATGAAGAAACCTACACGGATATCATGGGCTAGGACATGTTTGCTCTGGTAGAGAATGGCTTGCTTCTTTTTATTTCCAGCAAAGGGATAAGGAATAAAGCAAGATTTGCTGGCTATCTGCTCCTCAATGTCTTAAACAGGTTGAATTTTTTTAAGCTCAAGGGAAGAAATTTTAAATTAACTTTTAATGGGATAACGTTTTGGGTCGGCCTATCATCAGCGGAATTGGGTTCTTATATAGAGATCTTCATAAAAAATGTCTATGACTTAACCTCGGATTTTATCGCAGGAGAAGGGGACGTAGTGATCGATATAGGCAGCAATATCGGGCTTTATGCGATCAAACAAGCCAATAGGGCGGGGATTGGCGGGAAAATTTGGAGCTTCGAGCCTAACCCGCTGTCTTTTGAGAGACTAACGATGAACTTAGAAGAGAACGGTATAAAAAATGTAAAGACATTCAAGAAGGCCGTCTCTTCTAAGGCCGGAAGCGTAAAATTTTCGGTTAATTTTAGTATGACTGTCGAAGGAAAATTGTTTCATCCTGGAGAGACCGCTGTTTCCGATAAAGACACGATTATCGAAGTCGAATGCGTTACCCTCGATGATTTCGTGGTTGAGAATAATATCGAAAAAATAGACATACTTAAAATCGACACAGAGGGAGAGGAGCTCGAGGTGTTAAGGGGGGCTTCAAATAACGCCCTTCCTGTCACCGAAAAGATAGTGATGGAATATCACGGCGAAGAACGCAGGCAATCAGTCAGCCGTTTTCTCAAGGAAAAGAACTTTAGCGCTGTTTTGGAGGATGAAAAAAACAGGATTTTATATTTCAAGAGAGGATTTTAAGTGAAAGGCGATTTCGCGAATATACTGGTTGTGTCGCTTCAGGGCATCGGCGATCTATTGCTTGCCACGCCGTTACTGCGCGGGCTTAAGGCCGCCTATCCGGGGTCCAGGCTTACGGTTTTGACGTTCGAAACCAATAGAGATGTTCTGAATAACAACCCGGATGTCGGCCAGATCATTGTTTTTAAAGCGGCGCAAAAAAGAAATATTTTCAAGATATTAGGCCTCATCGGGAAAATAAGAAGCGAACATTTCGATCTCTCCATATGCGCTTATCCGAGCGGCCTGCGTTCCGCGCTCATCGCATATCTCGGAGGCGCTGGGGAAAGGCTGGGTCAAGGGCTCAGCCTGTTTAGGGGTTTCGGATGGCTTTTTACCCGCCAGGTCCCGATAGCCAAGATCAAGCACGCAGTTTTGATGAATATGGATTTCCTGAAGATCTTAGGCATAGACCCGAAGGGCGTAAACCCGGAAGTGATATTTCACATAGGCGAAGAAGATTTGAAATTTGCGAAGGATTTTTTACGTTTAAATGGAATATCAGATTCGGATTTAGTCATAGCTATCCATGCCGGAGGAGGTGAGCTTACGGCCTCTTACAGGAATTGGCCTCTGGACAGATTCGCTAAGGTAGCCGACGTTTTAGCGGATAGGTATAAGGCCAAAATAATATTCATCGGCGGTAAAAACGATGAATCCGCCGTGAATTCCGCAAAAAAGATGATGAGCCAAAAAGCCATTGTAGCAGCCGGCAAGACATTCCTCGGGCAAACAGCGGCTTTGCTTACCAGGGCGAGACTCCTTTTGTGTAATAATTCAGGCCCCATGCACATAGCTGCGGCTTTAAATGTCCGGACTGTCAGTATCTTTGGCTCCGCCGATCCCAGGATACACAGGCCCTGGGGGAAAGATCACGTAGTCCTTCAAAATCAACTGGAATGCAGCCCTTGTTATTACCCTTTTTTTAGAGATACGCTGGAAGAGACAAAACAAAAAAATAGTTGGGTAGGCAAGAAGTTTGAATGCAAGACCAGCGATTACCGCTGCTTGACAAGCATTACGGTGGACCAAGTTGTCGAGGCCGTGGAACATATCATTAGGGGCAGCTGATCTATGCGAAGCAAGTCGTGTGTTTTTATTATAGTTGTTGTTGCGTGTTCAACGGCGTTTAATATTCCCTGTTTTTCCTCCGACGCGCCTTTTATCACCCCGGCGCCGAAGGGATTGACATGGAAGAATTTCAGCGTAGAATTAGGAAGTGATTGGAAGATTTTGATCACCAACAGCAACGGGATAAGCGCAATAGCCGAATACCTGAGGGATGGATTATCCGACAAGACAGGCGTCTTCCTGGGGACCCAAAGATCGCCTGCGACGAGGTTCGGTAGATCAGTAATGCTTTTTCTGGCTACGGAAAAACTGCCGGATGCGGTTAAGGCCAAAGGTTTTTCTTTTCCCGGCAAACTCGGCAAAGAAGGTTACGTCTTGGAAATTTTTGATGACTGCATATTGATCGTAGCGGAAGCCCCGGCAGGGATTTTTTACGGGGTCGGGACATTATTGCAGATGATAGACGTAAAG
>C687J35504_10002081_pt1 | contig 13756 bp, 8 predicted proteins | sample RifCSPhighO2_02_FD_35504 | JGI IMG/M metagenome (IMG submission 35504) | reverse complement strand
GTACTCGATGAGCTGGCAAGACGAGCGGATGAAACAGCAACACCGTCACGGCCTGAACTTGAAGCAACACAGATCATCAAACAGCCACCNCCACAACGCAGTAATCAAATAAGAAGAATTGATGCTACAGAGCTTGAAGAAGAATCTTTAGGAGGTGTTGTTGAAGCAGCTGGAAAAGAAACCGCAGAGCGCATGGTAATTGCACAACAGGAAGGATTATCTGAAACCGTCAAGAGAGAATTGGATCATCTGGGAATGCATGACCTAAGAGATACGGGTACAAGAAGCAAAACCATTACGATGGAAAAACTTGTAGAACCTGATACTGTCGTTGCAAAACTCGGCTTGAATAAAGCAAGAGTTGTTACCTATCACGATGGAAGAAAAGCAATCGTAAAGGTAGATACTTCAAATCCCATGGTCACAAAGAAATCCGGTCTCAGCCTAACGGATGGAGGACGACGACAACTAGGGATGGCAGGGATCCTTGATGAAGCAGGAGGCATTCATGTTCCTGGTATGAGAAGGATTCAATTCAGTGATGGTTCAGGAGTTATTGAAGCAGAATTTGTTGAAAACTACCAAGTCCTAGGAAAAGCGCCAAAAAAAATAAGACAGAATTTAGAAGGTATACTCTGGAAGAATAGACTCACGATCCAACAGCAGCAACAGCTTGAGAAAGAGTTGAGGAGGCAGGGAGTTATCAATCTTCTCTTTGGCGCAGGCGATGTCGAAGTCGGAATGCGGACACTCCCTGATGGGGCAGTTGAACTCGTTCGATTTGATGAAGAACAAGCGTTCTTAGGATTATATGACTATCCGGTTGTTCATGAATTCGCTGAGAATCCGAAAGAGCTCGATAGAAGCATAAACACTGCGAATGATTATATCTTTGGACTCTTCAAAAAAGAAGACTACTATGAAGAAGGATTGTTTAATCCTGTCAAATTCAGAAACGACTTTGAAGAAGTGGTCAGAAACCTTGAGCCACTGTTTGAAAACGAACAGAGAATCGTGAACCGTTTGACAGGCGCGGGGTACACTGCAGGAGAAGCAATAACGATCTTCAACAACGCAAGGAAGAACTTTCAGCGATTCAAAACTGAAGTTGCTGATGGTGGCGGCGGTTTCTTAGAAAAAATGATCAATAATGATGGACAATTGCTTGCAACAACAGATGGGGCATATCTCAGCGCAAAAGAAAGAAAATTTCCAGGCTACAAACGTCCAGAATTTTCTTCTCATCCTTTGAAGCGAGGAAACATGCGCACCGAAGGACAAAGCGGAGTGATTGCCAAATTTACTCCGAAAAAAGAACGGGCAGCAAGACTAAAGTCTGAACTTCGTTCAGCACAGCGGGCAGATGGAACGGTTGATCTTGAAAGAGTTGCTGCTCGAGAGCCTGACTTGAAAGATATTATTACACGAGCGGGATGCAGAAGAAGAAATATTGCAGGAGGCGCGTATGAAATGCTTGCTGTAGGGCCGTGTGCTGAACGTGTCTTTACTGCAACAACGCCTGAAGAGTTTGCAGAGCAGGATGCATTAGCTAAGGCGTTGAATGAAGCACTGGAAGAAATTGGAGATACGCAACGGATTGTTGTAGAACCGGGATTTGCAGATGAGACACTTCCGACAGTGAGAACCTTTACGCCGCCTGAACCTATTGTTGGACAAACTCCGGTGCAGTTAGAGATGCCAGCAGTAAAGCCACCCGTAAAATCATCTGATGACGCAGGAATGTGGGCTGTGCCACCTGAACTACAAGAAGAATTGCCCCCTCTAAGACCGAAGGATGCAAGAGAAATCAAACTGACACCCCCAGATTTGGAAAAATTGAGAGCAGCGAAAATACAAGAACCAGCACCGGTTGCTCATGCGCCCACAACCTTAGAAGAACAAGTCGAGGAACTGGACAGGATTCTTAATTCAAAAGCAGGTCGAAGACTTCTTGCGTTAGACAAAACGACCGCAGAGTGGTATGCAAAAAATAGAAAGCCATGGTACCGGCGCTGGCTTCCAGGAGGAACGAAGATTAAGACGCAGATAGTACAAGGAGATCTTCCGCGCGACGTTCTGAGATTACGNTCCCTCAAAAGAGGAGAGCATGTCGTTAAACAATTTGTACCCTCAGTTGATGCGATGTATGATCTACCTTATGAACAGCTTGCTGAAGTAAGGGACTTGCTTTCGAAAAGCGATGGTGGTGACAGACTTGTTGCATCAGACCTTCGAATGCTGGTCGAAACAGAATTTCAACGAAAGGGAGAGATGCTGCTCAAACAGACGAGGGAGGGGGATACGGTTGCTCTCCAGTCACTGGCACGGTACTATCAAAGGAAATATCTTTCCCTTCAACAACGAGAGGGATTAGGCAGTCAGCTTGATGAACTGACGGAGCTCATGCTTGCGTATAAACCCAAAGATCCTTCGACTATTGGAGCGTTCTTTGAGCATTTCCCGATCGAATTAGCAAAAAGAGAACCTAAAAAGTTAAGAACATTCGTGAAACAAGCAGGAAGCAACGCAGGAAATGCAGTTGAAGTCTTGGCAAGAGTCCCTCGAGAACAACAAGAAATTTTCCTTGACCGTATGATCGCATTGCACAAGATAACAGGACAAGACTTGGGAAGTAAGGGGTATGCCTTTTTCCCTGTTACCTATCTGCTGGATCAGCCCAGCGAAGTCTTTGCATTTGCAGAGAAGTACAAAGAGGCAACAGGAGGCATGCTCAAATTTACATCAGGAAGGATTCTTGAATTTGAAGAACGCTACGCAGATCTTGCAATGCGTGCAAGAGAAGAGTTGGGAATAACCCATCTGTTTAGATATGGACAGAGCGACTTGAGAGGAGGCTATGATTTCTCACTGATTGAGGAAGTCTTGAGAAATCTTAATCCTCAAGTGAACGCGGATAAACCCCTTGCGTTATTTGTTGTCAATAAATATGATTGGAATAATGCTTTCCGTCACATAGGCAGTGATATTGAAGAATTTAGAAATACCCATAAAATCTTAATCTATGAAGTAGACAATAAAGATGATTTCTTTAAAGTAATTCAAAAAGCAGGCGAACTGCATGGCGTTGATGCGCGTGGAAAACCCATCAAGCCCATACAGCTCTTTATGCCAGCAGGACATGGAGAGAGAACGAGCATCCATCTCGGAAGGAGGGGATCAAGACCAGAAATCGTTGGAAAAGAGTTAGTAACGATTGAGGATAAAAAACAATTCGAGAAGGTTGCTCCGTATTTTGGCAAAAAAGCTGAAATTGTTCCCGACGCTTGTTCAGTCGGAAGCGGAAGATTCTGGCAGACCAATATCGTAAAAGTGATGGGCAAAGCAATCCCTCAAGCAAATGTGCAGGGAGGACGATGCCCTATTACCGCAGTAGGGGTAGAATTTGGAGAAGAACTCAAGTTTATTTTTAAGAAAGTAGGTGGAGAAGATGCTCCGGTCCTTGCAATAGAACGAAGAATTGACGAATCGCAGTTCATTCCAGCAATTCCGAAGAGTGAAATGCCGACGGTTATGATACAGGTGGACGAAGCTGCACCTGAGACTGTGAAAATACCACTACCAGAACAGGAACTGATAAAAAGCACATCGGAAGAGATCGGAAGAGCGTATGGAATTCCAGGTGAACCTCAAGCATATCGAATACCTACACCGGAAGAGATTGCGGAATACCATGCTCGAAAGGCAGATCCGGGGGTTATTGAAGCAAACCGTGCGGCAATCGGTGTTGCTGCTGACCATCCCAAAATGAGAGCTGCGCTTGATGATTTAACCGTTCCGATTGTGTGCGGACTGCCGGCGGCGACTGGTCGCGTTACCGGCCACGTTGCTGCAGAACCGTGTCCGAGTCCTCGAGTGATTGTCAGAAATCCGGTTGAGCACGCGCGAGCGATTCGCGTTCAAATCGTGATGGATGAACTTGGATTACCGAGACTACGGATTGAAAACGAAGAAGCGTTTATTGAAACATTGGATAATATTCCAGCTATTGACTATAATTTATTGCAGACAATGTATGTTCTCGGGCTGAATCCTGAACAGGCCGCCGCGCGGTTTGATGATTTGAAAAGGATTGCTGCTGTGTATGTTGATGAAGTTGGATTGTTGGATTCTAGCCAGTACACATCGAAATTGTCGAAACTTGTTGAAGAAGGCGTGCTGACCGAACAAGAATACATTCGACTGCGCAAAGGCGCGCCGGACTTTGAGGATGTGAAAAAAGCAATTGGAACGACGCCATTCCCCGTCGCCATCCCTCCAGGCGCGGCGCGGTTTGGTTTTAAGCATCTTGAAGAGCTTCGCCGTTTGAGCGACGCAGGCGAATGGAGAACAGCGCAGCAGTATCTTGCACGGCACGGCGATGAGCTTCTGGAAGAAGATGTAGTGAAGTTTCGTGGCTATCTTGATGGAAAGATTCAGGAACAGTGGCGTGTCGCGTCTGAAACAGGCGAATGGCTGAAAACAGAAGAGGGAGGTGCATTTCTCGCAACGCCTGATGGCATGGAATGGTATGATGCGCACAAAAAGCCGTTCTGGAAAAGATGGTTCACCCGCGAAGATATCGCGCCGGAAACGATCAGTGATGCTGACATTGAGATGCATTCCGGCAGGATGGCACGGGACCGTGCAGGCAGTGATTTGGAAACGCTCGTCGCAGAGCCGCCAAGACCGGGAACCGGAATGGCATGGCGCGCTGCTGCCGAAGAGGCGCTCGGCATGGAATTTGTTGCAGAGCATAAAGAAATAGTAGAGGAAATTGCAAAAGCAACAGGCATAACAGGGGAGAATATTCGTAATATCGCCAAGAGACGGGTCTACGAACAGTTGCGGGCGGTGCTCAAGAATTCACCTGACCAGGATGCAACACTGCATCTTTATGCGCGTATTGCCCAAGAGACCGGCTATGATGTTACCAATATCATTGCTCAATTTCCGCGAGACATTATTGAATCGCGCCTGCAGGAGATTATCGAACTTTCAAAAGCGCGACCGCTAAAAGAACATTCCGTTTTTACGTCGATTGATTACGCGGCATTTGATGCCAATCCACGCCTCTTTATTGAGCTTGCACAGGTTACTCGCCTCTCTCCCTATCAACTCGCTGATATTTTCAAATATCTTTATCCTCGAAACCCGTTGATAGGACACCGTATTGCAAAGCACCTGCCGCGGATTCTTGATGCTACCCCACTTGAAGGCGCTGATTTGCGTGAGCTTCTTAGAATCATAGCATCTTTTCCTGATCATGAAATTGTTGATGCCTCTGCTGATTTGCTTGTGCAGATAGCCCGCGACACACGACACGAAGCGAATTATGGCTATACAGTACTAACTCGTTCTTTTAACAAGAGACGTTCTGGCATCTGTCCAACGGAGGCGTTTCTTCCTGAAGAATGCGTTTCAGCCGTTGCCATTCTTGCCGCGAAATACAAGGAGGGAACCGGCGGTATGATACGTCGCTTTCAGGAGCGCGTTTTTGAATATGAAGCACGGTTTGGAGATCTCACCAAGCAAAATCTTGAACAGTTTGGCATTACCCATCCCCACCGTTATTTTTTTCCGTACGAGCTGTCACTTGCTACATCTTCAATTGTTCCCTGGTCAAACCCGCGGATTCTTGACGCTAATAATTTTGACGTTTCCCTCTTAACTGAAAATATCAGGAATCTTGACCCAGTGTATCACGCTGACCGACCAGTGGCTCTTGTTATTCACAACCGGTTTGACTGGAATGGCGCCTTTGAAGATCCGATGTATATCTATCAACTGCGAAAACTGGCAGACGGTTACAAGCTCTTCATTGTTGAGGTTGATACGCAGGCCGATGCCTTTAGGCAGCTGCAGCGTATTGCCACGCTCCATGGGGTTGATGCCGCTGGCAAGCCAAAAAAACCGGTTAGTGTGCTGGTCATCGGTGGTCACGGAAATCCTAATGCTTTAACACTTGGTTATACCCCTTTAAAAGATACCATCCAAATCGACGATTTGCGCCGCTTTGATTCGCAATACCTCACGGTTCAGGATGGCGCTCAATTCAAGACAGCTGCACCCTTCATTAAAAACAACGGTGAAATCGTGCTTGTTTCCTGTTCAACCGGAGCAGGGGGTGCGTGCGCGACGAATCTCGCGACGACCATAAGCGAAAACATTCCACACGCCCGCGTCCACGCGCCAACCGTATCAACGCACACGGAGCGATTCACGTTTGAAGACGGTGTTTTCAAGGGAGTCACCTTCAGACGGGAGTCGGATGTTGATTCGGGAATGTCTGTCGGGCCGAGGGTGATGAGCGGGATGACGGAGGAGGATTTGGTAAAAAAGGTTGCGCAATCTGCTTCTCCTGATTCGCTTGAAAAACGTGTTGAAGATTTTTTCGAGAATCCAGTCAAAATTGGAGAAGCTCACGGATTTGAAGGAAGAACAAGTCCATTATATGATCGTGTTGGGATGAAAAACAGAGATGAAGTATTCCAACTAAGTCTTGAAGAAAGCCTCGGACCAGGTATCTATGGTGGAAAGGCAGTTGCGTATGTTAAGGATGATGGCACAATTGCCACTATTTTTTTGACTGAAACTGGAAAAACACATCATCGCCACGCACTTGCAGAAGTTATCGGTGGGGAAAAAGGTCATCTCGTCTATGNAGGTTTGTTTAATGACCCGCGTCTTGCTGATTTGCCAGAACGAACATTTGGTTTTGAGTTTCAATACGACAAAAATAAAGGAAAAATCATCAGCATAAACCATAAATCACAAGTCACAACTATTCAAATCAGTAAAGGTGCACGCGGATGGAAGTTAAAAAAGGGGGTTGTTGATCGTGTTGAACAAGAACTTCTCGACCAAATTGATCCTCTCTTGTTTGATGATCCTCTTTTAGAACGGCCGGTTGATACATGGATTAATCGAAAAGAACTACCTATTTCTCCCTAACGGTACATTCAAATGTTGCAGGGCGTCCTATTCCATATGGGCTTTTCTTGTATTTTGTTTCTGTTGCTTGGAGAAGAAGTTCCAACGGCTCAATAGTCCCTAGTAGGGACCTTAATCTTTTTCCCCAGCGTAATGCTGTTTCTGCTTCGTAACCAAGTCGATTGGCGGTATCCTGTTCCTGGAGCAGACGCTGATATCGTTCCCAATCAAATGATCTAAAATCTTGATAAAATTCCCCCAAGGTATCAACAAACTGTCTTTCATTATCAGGAAGGATCGGATATTGTGCTCTTGCCTGTGAGAGAATGGTTTCTAATCGTTGTACATCAGTTGGGTGATAATGAACAAACCACGCCAAGCGGTCGTCACGCAAAAACTGGCTGATAACTCGCTCTTGTGCCATCAAGTTTATATCGTGCAGCACTTCTTTCAGACCAAGTCGTTTCCCGTCAAGAAGTATGTCCATAAACATTCACCTTTCCAGTCGGTGTAATGTCACTTCTCGTCTTTGAGCATCGTAGAGCATATATGTTTGAGGTGCTCCCCACATAAGCCCAACTCCACCCGGATTGATGAGGTATCTGTCTGTTTCTTGGAGGGTGACACGGCTTTTTTCTGCTAATTCGTTTTGGGCCCAGCCTCTTTTATCTAATCGATAGACTGCCGGTTGGTGCGAATGGCCAAAAAGCAAGATTTTTACATCAGCAGGAAGTTCAGAAAAAACCAGTTCTGCATCAGCACGATCAAGAATCCTTCTTCCTCCCGGTGCGTGAACAAGATGGAAACCATTCACGCTTCTTGTTTCCGGTAGAGCCGCAAGATATTCAAGATTTTCATGACTTATTTTTTGCAGTGCTTCATCCCGTTTTTTCAGAAGTTCAGCATCATGATTTCCTTGCACACCAATAACTGCATGTTCACGAAGAAGGTCAATGACCCTACTTCCATCATGCGTCTTTCCATCCTGAACAATATCACCCAAGCAGAGGTAGGTAGTAACACGCCCNTCAGTTTCTCTGAAGAACTGAGTCACTGCATCAAAGTTTCCCTGCAAGTCAGAAAAAATTGTGTAGATCATCATCGTTCCCATGCATACGTCCACTGCGGCATTTTACCCGTGCTTAATTCCGCACTTACTTTTTCTGTTGAAAATGTGTCAGTATCAAGCACGACATATGAATGTTTTGGCTGTTGCAGGCCAATGACGCGCGTTGCGCCAATCTGTCCTTCACGATAGACGTGATGGTGACCAAATACTGCAAGACGTGGTTGCACTTGTTCAATAATTTCTCGTATTTCTGGCCGTCCAAGATCTTTTCCATCTTTTTCCATGCCAACTCCGATGGGTGCTTCGTGGGTGAGAAGGACATCAATGCCAGTCAGCGCTTTCATTGTTTTGATATCGTCTTCTCCATAATATTTGAGTGGCCTTTCGCTTTGGCCAAAAAGACGGTCAGAATACACACCCGAAAGTCCTGCGCGTAATCCGCTGTTCGGATGTTCAGCAAAGGGTTCTTCAAACCTCGTTACTTGTTCTCCATATCTTCTTTGTATTTCTTCTCTTGTAAGAAATTCCATGGGCATGCCAAAAGCATCTCCTATCGCTAGACCTATCAGCGTTCCAACATATTTGTCCAGGATATCAAGTGAAGGTGCATCCATACATTGAACTATTTTAGAGGTGTTTATAAACCTTTTGAAATTTATCACCAAAAAGAGACTAAAGAGTAATTCAAAGAGCAGGAGAACTGTATGGTGTTGATGCACGTGGAAAACCTGTCAAACCCATTCAAGTCTTTATACCTGCAGGACACGGATCAAGAACAAGTATTCATTTTGGCAGAGAAGGGTCGAAAACAACTCAAACAGCCCCGTGCACCCTCTTAAAATGTTTCTCAGGGATGAACACATACTCCTGAAGCTCCTTCATCATTTTTTCAGTGTCCAGAGCAACCCAGCTGTCGCCGTTTTGAGACTGCCAGACCACTTCGTCAAGAAAATAGTCCCAGTTGAAGTTTTTGTCTTTCTTGATAATTGTGAGGATATCCTCAAAATCCTTGTCACGTTCAGTCACTGCTTTGAGCATGACGATTATTTCGGTTCTTAAAACTTTGACCGTAAGTCTCTTGTTTTCTTTGAATTCATGTACTGCATAGACATCGTCCTTCATGCGCTGGCTCATGACGGTCTTGAATATTTTTTTGACAAACAAATCAAAACGCTCATCATCCCGTTTGAACATCTTTGGACGGTGCGGATCGCGTAATTTTTCAGGAATGTATATGCGTAACGGACTGAATTCTGCATATCCCATGGATTCGATTGCTTGGATAAGGGGTTTTCGCTGCGATTCATCCTCAAAAAATAAATCGATATCTTTTGTTTCGCCTTTATATCCATAGAACATCATTGCCGTGCCGCCGAAGGCGTACGTTGTTACGTCTGAGGATAAATTGCGACTTATTATCTTGAAAAGTTGCTCTTGATCAGGCAAGGTTATCATAGTTCCACCATATCATGTTCGTTAAAGGGAATATACACTTTCCAACGTCCGGCAATTTCGGGAAAATTCTTCTTTCGCAATTGAGTAAGGGCGACCCATTTTTTAGTTATCACCTTAAGGTATCGGCTTCCTATCTGGTGCACACGCATAAACAATCGTGCAACATCATAGAGTGCACCCACTTTCTGCCAACAGTTTTTTTCTTTTGCCATGCGGTAAAGCCTCGGCCAGTTCTTGATGTGCTTGAAGAGGTGCAAGCTTGCAAGGATCACACGAAAGTTTTCTGTTTGGATGGCGTCAATAAGCGCCTCTTCGGGTCCGTATCTGCCGTGCACCTGATGATCGTACCACGGGTTTAATTTCATGTGTGGCGAGTATTTGTTGATGATATCAAACATGCCGGGAACACGGGGAAGCTGTTTGCGGATGGTGATCTTGTAGATGCGCTTGATCCTACCGCCTCCAGACACGGTCACGTGCTGTTCTTTTTTGAGCCGGCACAGGAGGTTGAGCGTTGCCTGGCGGGTGATGCCTAGTTTTTCAGCAGCGGTTTCAACGGTGTGCAGGCCTTCCAGCTTCCAGAGGAGTTCATACTTTTTCCGGTCCATACGATTATCTTAGCATAAGTAATATATAAACTTTTCTATTTTTTGAGTATGTTAGATGGGTCTGTCAGGAGTTGAGAAGACAAGAGAGTTTATGCACAAATATTTATAAAATACGAGTCGAATCCCCTCAGTATGTCACACAATATGTCGCACAAAAAGACCATGTTCGGAATGCTTTTGCTCTTTTTGCTCAGTGTAGTTCTCACGGCTTGTGGTAGCAAGCAAATTACTCTTCCTGAACAGCCGCCGTACAAGCCAGAGCTTCAGACAAGCTGCTGTCAAGAATGTGTTGAAGCATTCAGCCAAAGTCCTGTTGCAGTGGGAGAAGAAGGAGCTGTCTGCGGACAGTTTACAACAGGAAAGCCATTGAGTGCATCATGTGAAGATTATTTTGAAGTGAATTACATGAGTGCAGGTTCGTGTCAGGAATTTGTGCGCTCGTAAATCTATTTATTCTAATCTGAGTGATATTATTTTAGTAGTTTATAACAAAAACGTGCCCAAACGATTGATATGCTCGTCCTAACCCCACGCTAAAGTGCGGGGTTTTAAACCCGCGCCGATTTTCGATAAAATAAAGAATACTCAAAGAATTATCTCTTCTTGCTCTTTTTCAAGAATCTATGACCCACAAGCGCACCTACTCCAAAGCCAGCGATAATAAAAATCACAGCAAGAATTCCGGTCATGGGGAGTTGGATAGGTGTTTCCTCGGGGCAATCTTTTTCACACATTTCACCAGCAGAACATACACCATCACCGCAAACAATAGGTGATAGTTCAGGAGCTTCTTGTCCAGTAACATTCACGAGGACTTCTTCAGGTGTTTCTCCGCCTGCTTGTTGCCCGGGTGGTAGTGGGGGTAGCGGAACTAATCTTCTTCCCTCTCTTCTTTCCCGATCTCGCTCTTCGTCTTGTTCTTCATCTTCTTCAGATTCTTCTCCATCTTCAGGACATGCACCGACCCAGCGGTTGTTCAAACAGCCTTGAACCAGATGAGAAGTATCCGGACAGTCTATGGTTCGTGTATCTCCTGGTTCGCAAACAAAAGGAGGACACTCACCGACCCAGTGGTTAGCTTTGCACACTTGTTCAGTTTGAACTCCACCGCGGCAACCTATTTGGCGTCGAGCATCTTCTTGGCAGACTTGTTGCACACAAACAAGATCTTCGCTGCAAAACAAGCCAGCTCCACACGGAACATCAACACATGGACCTCCCAGTCCTCCTGCATTCGCACGAAACTCAGCAGGGCAGAAGTCATAGCTTCCATCAAGTTCACACAATACATCTTTATCGTCGCGGTTCACTTCCATGCACTGGTTGTTTCTTTCGCACCGAAAGATTACTTCACCAAGTAGAAAGTTTCTGCAAAAAATATCATTCATATTAATACAATAGGTTGAAGGATCATTATGGCCTGTGCAGATAAGGTGGTTGGGATCCTGACGACAGATAGGATCAAGATCATTCGATGGAAGAATTCCACAGAGATGATTATCAGGATGCGCAGTGCAGAGACGCTGAAGATCAAGATATCCCATGCCTAAACAGAAAAATGAATCAGGATGTTCTCTGCACAGCGCAACAATTTCCTCGCCCATAACCGGTTCGCGCCCTTCAAGATCATCAGAGCGCACAGAGCAGTCTTGATCACGGGAGTCAATCTGGTTATCGCCGTCATTATCCAGACCGTCGTTGCATTGGAAATTTCCAATAACAACCGTATCAGAACCTCGAGCCTGAACATGTTCTCTCGGAATTTCAAATACCTGGTTAACCACGCAGAGAACGGCATCGCCACGCCGAGTTTTTCCTTGGGCGTTAAAGATTGTGGAAGGCTTGTCGGTTCGCAGCCTATCAACCGTTTCGCCATTAATAACCCACCAAAACTCAAGGATGTCTCCCCGTTGGTAGTTGAGATATCTGCAAAGAAGGTTTTCAGAGGGGTACGGATCGTGAGGAGTTATCTCAACGGTTCTCGGCATCTGCACTGCAAGAACAGCAGTTAAACTCATGAAAACAAGCATAAAAGAGATCAAGACGTGGGAAATCTTCATAATTCTTATTGAGGGAACGTCTCTTTTTATACTTTGTTGTTTTTAGTACAAAGATTGATAGGTAAAAAAGAGAACCAGGACATTGATCAGGTAAATGCTCGTGCATACGAGACAGAAGTTGCGTTGCTTGACGTACGAGATATATGCAAGATACAAGGAACCAAGCACTGCAAGAACAGCGAGAGGAAAGATATACTTTATTTTGTTCATATCAACCAAAACAAACACCAGCAGATAGAAGATCAAACCAAAAAAAGAATTATGGAAAATGAGCTTTTTCCCTTCTTTGCTCAGAAAGGCTTTGGTGCAGGAGATGTTGTCGCGAATATCGCACAAGGGCCGGTAGGTTTTTTCCTGTGAAGCACGGTGATAGACGTAGAAGGTATAGATGGACACCACAAATCCCGCAACCGCGAGTAGGGTAAGGACAGCAACCATAGCTCCCCTCTCATTTCAAGAGTATAAAAAGATAGTCACAACTTTTAAAAAGCCAAAGGAGTTCTTCAGGTATATGGCACGGTATAAAGTCATTTCCTTGTACAAATATGTCCAGATCCAGGAGCCGGAAAAGCTCCAGAACCAACTGAGAGGAATCTGCAAGCGCTTCAACCTCTTGGGCAGAGTGCTGATCGGCAATGAAGGCATCAATGCGGCATTGTCAGGAACATCACATGCTGTTGAAAAGTTCAAACAAGAACTCAAAAAGGACCAGCGACTTCAGGGTCTCACGTTTCGCGAACAGGAAACACCAAAGAATGCGTACCACAAACTTGTGGTGCGGACACGAAAAGAAATTGTTGCTTTTGGTGCATCAGTTGATCTTGCAAAAACAGGTAAACATCTTGCCCCTGAACAACTCAAAGAAATGCTTGACAACAAAGAGGATCTCGTTCTCCTCGACGCACGCAATGACTACGAGCATCAAGTCGGAAAATTTAGAAATGCCCAAACACTGCCAATCCGCACCTTTAAAGAATTCCCGGGTGCAGTTACAGGGCTGAACCATTTGAAAAACAAAAAAGTGGTCACGTACTGCACCGGTGGTATTCGCTGTGAAAAAGCATCTGCCTTCCTCAAACAACAAGGATTTCAAAATGTGTATCAGCTCCAAGGAGGCATTATCAACTTCAACAACAAATTTCCCAACACGCATTTTGAAGGAAGCTGTTTTGTGTTTGATGATCGACTCGTGGATCATGCAGGAGAAGCAATGACAACCTGTGTGCACTGCGAAAAGCAAACTGATCAGTATCTCAACTGCTATAATCTTGACTGCGACCGATTGTTTATCTGCTGTCAAACGTGTCAAAAACGCACACACTGCACCTGCTCAGAGACGTGCAAGACTGCACCGAGACAACGACAAGAAGCATCAGAAAAAACAACAAAAGTAAAAGTGATCGGCAGGGTGCTCAATTATTACCCGAAGAAACAGATTGCTTATGTTCAACTGCAAAAAGGAGGTATCAAAAAAGGAATGAAACTAGGAATCCAAGGAAAAACAACACCCTCCTTTCAACAAGAGATTCGCGAGTTAAGAAGTGAAGATGGAGATACTATTAATATCGCAAAGAAATCACAGTTGATCACGTTTCCGGTTGACCAGAAAGTCAGGAAGAATGATCAGCTTGTGC
>C687J35504_10002075_pt1 | contig 13781 bp, 11 predicted proteins | sample RifCSPhighO2_02_FD_35504 | JGI IMG/M metagenome (IMG submission 35504) | reverse complement strand
TTGGCTCAACGGAAAACGCTCATCCGTCGCTCAATAGCCAAAACCCTGACGCCGGAAAACTCCGGAGCCAGAAAATCCAACGCCCCAATCGGGGTTTGTATTAACCAGGGAGGTTACTATGGAAATCGGACTCTTCCACATGCCGCTGCACCCGGCCGACAAGCCGTTGGTCGATGTTCTTGCGGAAAACACGGAAAAGATCATTTACGCCGACCAACTCGGCTTTTCGGAGACGTGGATCGGCGAACATTATTCCGCCTCGACCGAGCCGATCACCGCACCGATGATGTTCATGGCCTCGCTGATCCCGCAGACCAAGAACATCCGCTTTGGCACCGGCGTTGTCTGCTTGCCGAACCACCATCCGGCACAGGTTGCGGGCCAAGCCGCGCAGTTTGACCACATGACCAAGGGCCGCTTCAACTTCGGCATCGGGCCGGGTGGTCTGGCGTCGGACATGGAGCTTTTCGACGTGCTGGACGGGACTGTCCGTGCCGAGAAGTTCGCGGAATCCATCGGCATGATCAAGAAGATCTGGTCGCAGGATCCGCCCTACGACATCAAGGGCAAGCACTGGCATATCAAGCTGACGGATAACATCATTCCGAAGCTGGGCGTTGGCTATATGTCCAAACCCTACCAGCAACCGCATCCCCCGATCTCGCTGTCCTCGATGTCGCCCGATGGCAACTCGGTCGCCCATGCGATCAAGATGGGCTGGAAGCCGATCACCGCGAACTTTGCACCGGAAAGCACCGTGATCAATCATTGGGGCAAGTATGTCGAGGGCTGCGAGGCCGTTGGCAAGAAGCCCGATGGCAAGGATTGGTCGGTTGCCCGCAACATCCTGATCGCTGATTCCGATGCCCAGGCCGAAGACTGGCTGCTGGATCCCAAAGGGTCTGACTTCTACTACTTCGACTATCTGTGGGAAGTGCTGAAGGTGGCAAACTACACCGCCGTCATCAAACCCGTCCCCACGATGGACGACAAAGACGTGACCGTTGAATCGATCGTGAAAGCGTCGGTGATCTACGGGTCGCGCAAGACCGTGATCGACAAGATCATGTCCCTGCGCGAGCGTTCGGGCCCGTGGAACACGCTGTTGAAGGCGGCCATGGATGGTTCGGGCAACAACCGTGAGCGTGAACGTCTGACGATGCGCCGTCTGGCCGAAGACGTTCTGCCCGTCATCAACGCAGGCTGATCCTGCTTTTCCCTAAACCGGCTCACGAAAGGAGCAAGCTATGAATATTGACAGCATTACCCCTGCCGTCGAGCCGGTGGAACTGATGTCTGGCCCGATCACATCCGATCGGGTCAGACGCGCCATCGACATCATTGCCGCGGGAGGAATGGTCGTAGTGGTGGACGACGACACCCGCGAAAACGAGGGCGATCTGATTGCCTCCGCCTCGACGATCACACCGGAAATGGTGGCCTTCATGGTCAACTATTCTACGGGCATTCTATGCGCTGCTATGGACAACGCGCGTGCCGATGCACTGCTTTTGCCACCGATGGTCGCACACAACGATGACCCCTTGGCGACCGCTTTCACCGTCACCTGCGATGCGGTGGCTTGTGGCAGCGGAGTTTCGGCCAAGGACCGCACACTTACATTTCAGGTGTTGGCGCACGAAACGCCCGCGCCGCAGGCGTTGCGCCGTCCCGGCCACGTCTTTCCGCTTCGTGCCCGTGAAGGTGGCGTTCTGACGCGCGAAGGCCATACCGAGGCGACCTATGATCTGGTGCGGCTGGCCGGTCATGTGCCGGTGGGCGTGCTCTGCGAGTTGGTCAACAAGGATGGATCTATGATGCGCGGCGCCCAGATCGACAGCTTTGCGGCGCGCAACGGGCTTTTGAAAATCTCGGTGGCCGAGTTGATGGCATGGCGTCACGCGCGCGGCGATTGCTGAAACCTTTCCTGATTTGCGGGCTGTGCGCAGGCACGGCCCGTTTCCATATCCGCCAAGCACGAGGCCCGTATGTCTTTTCCCAAACCCGGATGCCTTGAAGGCACTGTCGTGGTCGATGCGTCGCGCGTTCTTGCGGGACCGTTCGCGGGCCAGCTTCTTGGGGATTACGGAGCCGAGGTTTACAAGCTTGAGGCTTTTGACGGTGATGACACCCGCCGCTTTGGCCCGCCCTTCGTCGACGGTACCGCGCCTTATTTCATGGGGCTGAACCGCAACAAGAAGAATCTGGCTGTCGATTTCTCACAACAGGCAGGGCTGGATCTGCTTTATTCCATGCTTGAGACGGCAGATGTGTTCATCGAGAATTTCAAGCTTTCCACTTGGAAGAAATGGGGAATCGATGACCCCGCGGCATTGACCAAGCGATTTCCCCGTCTTGTGCATTGCAGGGTGTCAGGCTTCGGCGAGACGGGCGAGTTTGGCGGGCTTCCGGGCTATGACGCGGCCTTGCAGGCGATGTCGGGGCTGATGGCGATCAACGGCAATCCGGCCGAGGATGCCTGCCGGATCGGGATTCCGATCGTTGATACCTGTACGGGCATGTATGGCTGCATGGGCATCCTGCTGGCGTTGTTGGAGCGCAACCGTTCCGGTTTGGGGCAGTCGGTCGAAGTGACGCTTTACGACACTGCGATTGCCATGCTGCACCCCCATACCTCGAACGCGCTAAACGGTGGCAAATCGATGCGTACCGGCAACGGCCACCCGAATATCGTGCCCTATGATCTGTTCCCTACCGGCACGGTGCCCTTGTTCCTCGCCGTCGGCAATGACCGGCAGTTCCGGACGCTGTGCAAGGAATTGGGGGATGAACCGCTTGGAACCGATCCGCTTTACAAGAGCAACGGCGACCGCGTGGTGAATCGCATCACCCTGCGCGACCGTCTGGTTCCGCTGTTGGCGCCGCATGACGGTATGGCGCTGTTCGAGCGGTTGATGGCGCTTGGCGTGCCTTGTGCACCGGTTCTGTCGGTAGAACAGGCCTTGGCACTGGATCACACCAAGACCCGCGAGATGGTGGTGGAACTGGGTGATTACAAAGGGCCGGGGCTTGCGCTGAAGCTGGACCGTACACCCGGTTCGGTGCGCTTGCCGCCCCCTGCAATCGGTGCGCACAGTCTGGAAGTTCTGACCCGCTTTGGCATCGCCGCTGACCGCATAACGGCTTTGACCGACGCTCAAACGGTCAAGTGACCCGCCCTTCCTTACCGCTGCATGCGCCGAACAGCCTCGCTGTCCGGCAGACTGTCTCATTTGAGACTCGTTGAGACAAAAGCCGGTCTCAGGATAAGCATGGCCCAAAAATGCAATCGGCCATAGTGTCGGTGCTGGTCCTGCAGATCGGATCCCTTTCGGCCTCGGAGAATGTTCATGTCCAACCCCGCGCTGCCTTGCCGAGAGGCCGATCCGGATTTCTCGGAAAGTTTGCGCACAGCTTTGCGGGGAACGCCGGTGAATGTTTCGATCCTGACCACGCGGGACCGTGGCGGCATCAATCATGGGCTGGCAGTAACCACGGCGGTGCCATTCTCGACGCATCGTCCGGCCATGATCGTAGCCGTGAAACACTCGGCCTCGGCCTATCCTGCGATCCGCGACAGCAGTTATTTCTGCCTGAACCAGATAGCTGCCGAAGAGATCGACCTGCTGGACAGGTTCAGTCGCAGCGACCTTCGGGCGCAGCGTTTTGCTACCGGACGCTGGTCGGTGGGTCCGCACGGGCTGCCCTATCTGGACAGCGCGACGGCTTGTTTCTTTTGTGATGTTCAAGGTGCGCACGCGCACGAAGATCAAACGGTCTTTATAGGGCGTATAATCGGTGTCAAACTGGGGTCGGACGATGATGATTGTCGCGACCCGCTGATCTGGATCAATGGACAGGCCGCAAGGCTTGCAGGGAAGGAATATGCGTAGGCCTTACGGCAAGTAAGGTCGACTCATCATCTGTCTTGGGAGGGGCAAGATGTGGGAGACAGAAGCACTGGAAAAGCAGGGATTTAACGACCCTCTGTCCAGCGAAATCGAAAATATTCTGCGGTCGCGCGGCGTATCAGAAGTGCAACTGCCTGATCTGGTCGAGCAGTCGTGGAAGCGGTGCCTGACCGATTACAACTTGTTGCCTGACGCGGTGCCCAGAGCGTCGGTGCTGAGTCATTCCGAAATCCAGTTGTTGATGCAGGAACGCGAAGAGTTCCTGCGGATCGCCGAACCAGAAGTCGAGCGGTTGTTCCGTAAGTTGGTGGACAGCGAATATCTGGTGTCGCTGGCCTCCTCGCAGGGCGCGATGATGCTGTTCCGCTGTGATTACCAATATCTTGGCGATCTGGCCGGCTCTGGCGTTATTCCCGGTTCGGTCTGGACCGAAGACGCACAAGGCACCAATGGCGTAGGCACCTGTCTTCAGGTGGGCAAGTCGGTCATTATTGCAGGCGCGCAGCATTACGGGGCTGCGACACAAAGGTTGACCTGCCTTACTGCGCCTGTCCTCGGTCGCAACGGCGCCATTGAAAGCGTCATCAACGTAACGACGGCCCGTCAGGCCGATGCCCGCGTCAACCGCATGGTGCAAAGCATCGTCGAACGCTCGGCGCGGCGGATCGAGAACGGCTATTTCGGGCGGGTGAATCGCCGTAACCTGATGCTGCGGATTCTTGAAAGTGGTGAAACGGCGGATATCTCGGAAGAGGGCCGGTTGGCCCTGGACGAGAACGGACGGATTATCGACGGGTCGTCCTTTGCCACGCGGCTGTTGGGGCAGCCTGTCAGCCATCTGGTTGGCCAATCGGCCGAAGACCTTTTCGACCTCGATCAGGCCCTGACCGATGTGCGGCCAGATGACCCTATTACGCTTAACTATCGCGGCCGGACATTGCAGGCTGTTTTGAACTTCCCCGAAACACGTTCGCGTGCGCCACGCGCCATCGCTGCTCCCCGTTCCGCTTCCCCGACCCTTCGCACTGTCGATCTGGCGGAAGAGCCGTTGCGGATCAATCCGATCCTGTCTCAGGCGATGGATCGTGCGCGGCGGCTTTTGTCTGCGGGCTTGCCTTTGGTAGTCACGGGTGAATCTGGCTCAGGCAAAACCGCCTTTGCCAAGGCTGTCGCACGTTGTTCTTTTGGTGAGACAAGTGAGATCGTATTCATAGATTGCGCTTCACTCGAGGCGCAGGTCGATCTTGGCGCCCTATTGCAGGCGCGGTTAACTGGACAGCGGTCCTGTCTGCTGATCGACCGTATCGACGAGATGGACGAGACACGCCAGACCGCCCTGTTGGCCCTGTTGGAGAACGACCGGCAGGCTGGGGCAAATGGGATCGGGGTTATCGTTATCTCGACGCTGGATCTTGACCAGTTGGTGCGTGAAGGGCGGATGCGGATGGATCTTATGCATCGGCTCAAGGGCGGACAGGTGGCCCTTGCGCCGCTTCGGGCTGCACCGGATCTGGACGCCACAATAAATGACCTGTTCCATGTCGAACGCACGACCCTTGGCAGGCCCGATGTCGAAATGGACGACGATGCGCGGCTGGTATTGTCGCACTATCACTGGCCAGGCAATCTGCGCGAATTGCGCAATACCTTGCGTCATGCCGTGGCACTTGCCGATGGCAAGATGATCGGGATGGAACATCTGCCTGATGACATCGTGGATGAGATCGCGCGTAAGGACCTTACGGCACGCTCGCAGTCCGAGGCATCGAAGATCGAGGCGGCCCTGCGCTACAACGGCGGGAACGTGTCTTTGACGGCGCGCTATTTGGGGGTGTCGCGGGCGACGCTGTATCGCAAGATCCAGATCCAGAAAGCACGGGACGAGACGTAAAGGCCCGGGGTTTCCCCCGGGCCGCCTTCACGATCAGCCCAGCGAGAAGCCACCATCGACGGCCAATGCTTGCCCTGTCACATGCGGCGCACAGGCAAGGTAAACCACCATCTGCCCCATATCCTCGGGCGTCTGGGCAACGCCCTGCGGCAGGAAGATCTTCTGGTGGCGTTCCCACGAGGCTTCTTCGCTTTCGCCCGGCTGCGCCCATTTGCCCGAAAGGCCGGTTTCACCGCGCCACATTCCAGTGCCCACGATTCCGGGGCAAAGGGCGTTCACTGTGATGCCTTCGGTCGCCACTTCCTTTGCCACGGCATTGGTAAAGCCGATCACGCCGAACTTGGTCGCCGAGTAGTGCGACAGGGCAGGGAAACCCACTTTGCCCGCGATGGATGCGGTATTGATGATGCGACCGAACTGCTGTTTGCGCATCACGGCGACTTCCGCCTTGGTGCTGAGAAACACGCCGCGCAGGTTGACGGCCATACAGTCGTCCCATTGCTCTACCGTCAATTCGCCAATGCCGCCAAGGCTGACGATGCCGGCGTTGTTCATGGCGATGTCCAGACGACCGAACTGTTTCACCACGGAATCGACCATGGCCGTCACGCTGTCGGGCTGGCGCACGTCAACCAGAATGGCGGCGCTGCGGCGCCCCAGCTTGCTGATCTCATGGGCGCCGGCCTCGGCCAGCTCTTTGGTGTAATCGGCGATCACTACGTCTGCGCCGGCTTGCGCGAGGCTGGTGGCGATCCCCAGACCGATCCCACGGCCCCCGCCGGTGACCAATGCGATCCGGCCTTCAAGTGAAAACTGCGACATCTGTTCCTCCCTCTGATATCCGCGCCCGTAGGGGCCCGATCACAACGGACCATGCGCGGTGCTTGCGAACAATTGGCTCAATCGCGGCAAGGGGGCAGGGAGGATGTGTCACAGACTGGACACTGCGGATTGTTCGATTGCTCGATGGAGGCACACCTGATACGCAAAGGGCCGCGCGTGATGCGCGGCCCTTGCTGTTACTGTCGGTCAGGGTCAGACCATGGCCGACACAAGCATAGGCGTCGTGTAGGCTTCCAAGCCCTCGATCCCGCCTTCGGAACCAAAGCCGCTGTCCAGGACGCCACCAAAGGGCGTCTCGGGCAGGCCAAGCGAGAAGTGGTTGATCCCCAGCATCCCCGCTTTGACAGTCCTCGTGATTTTGGCGGCCGTGTGGGCGTTGGTCGTAAAGGCGAAAGAGGCAAGGCCCACTGGCATCCGGTTGGCTTCGGCCAAAGCCTCGTCTATCGACCCGACCCGCGCCACCAGCGCCAAGGGGCCGAAAGGTTCGTCGTTCATCGCCAGAAGGTCAGGATGTGCATCGGCGATAACGGTCGGGGCATGGAAGTTGCCGACATTGCCGATCGCGTCACCACCCGCGGTAACTCGCGCGCCTTTGGCGCGGGCGTCTGCGACCATTGCTGAAATCACGTTGCGCTGGTTGCGGGTGCAAAGCGGACCCATAGCTGTGCCATCCTCAAGCCCGTGGCCGACTTTGACTCGGGCGGCTGCCTGAGACAGGCCTTCGACGAAGTCGTCATAGACTGCATCCTCGACAAGAAAGCGCGTCGGCGATACGCAAACTTGCCCTGCGTTGCGGAATTTCCATTGTGCGGCCAAGGGGATCAGCTTTGACATATCGGCATCGCGGGCGACGATAACCGGCGCGTGGCCGCCCAGCTCCATCGTCACTTTCTTCAGGTATTCGCCCGCCAAAGACGCCACGATGCGACCTACGCGGGTCGAGCCGGTTAGGCTGACTTTGCGGATTTCGGGCGATTTGATCAGCGCATCCGAAAGCGTGGACGAGCTGCCCCAGATCACGCTAATGGCATTGGGCGGCAAGCCAGCTTCCAGAAGGCAAACGGCGATGTGCCAGGTCGTAACAGGGGTTGCCTCGGACGGCTTGGCGACAACAGAACAGCCTGCCGCAAGGGCGGGGGCGATCTTTTGCATCATGCCCCAAGCGGGGAAGTTCCATGGTGCCAAAGCGGCCACCGGACCCACGGGTTTGCGTAGCACGCGCAACTCGGACTCGGTCACACGACCCGGAATGATCCGGCCATAGGTGCGCCGGCCCTCTTCCGCGAACCACTCAAGCAGGTCGGCAGCCCCGCCCCATTCCAGACGCGCCTGTGCAAGCGGCTTGCCCTGTTCCAGCGTCAGGCAGCGGGCAGCATCTTCCGTGCGCGCACGCATCAGGTCAGCCGCGCGCCGAAGGATTTTCGAACGGTCATAGGGTGAGAACGCCGACCATTCCGCAAATCCCTTCATTGCGGTTTCGCAGGCCTCCGACACTTCGGACAGGCCAGCTTTCGGCAGAACTGCCAGCACTTCGTCGGTGGCGGGATCGGTAACTTCCAGCACACCGGCGCTACCTGTGGAACGGCTGACGCCGCCGATAATCAAACCTGCTTCGGGATACATCTTAGCCTCGTTTTGAAGGGTCATTTAACGACGCCGATCTTGGCGCGGTCGGTGGTCAGTGCCACGGCGATCAGGATGGTGATGCCAAAGGCGACATCTTGGCTTTCGGGCGGCAAGCCCGAGATTGTCACGCCGACGCGGATCAGGATGGCGATCAGCCCGCCGATCAGGCTGGACAAAACGCCGCCGACACCTCCCGAAATCGCGGTGCCGCCAACGACCACGCCTACAAGGGCAGGCAGCAGCAGGCTGTTGGCGACAGTGGCGCTGGCGAACATGGTCTGCGAGATCATCATAATCCCGCCCAAGGCCGCACAACCGGCCGAGGCGGCGAAGGCGAAACTGCGCACCAGATCGCGGCGGACGCCCGAGATATACACGGCAATCTCGTTCGCGCCGAAGGCATAGATGTTGCGACCCAGATTTGTGAACCGCAACATGGCCGCGAAAAGGCCAGCCGTGATCAGCACCAGCAGGAACGAGTTCGACATACCGAAACTCCGGCTGCCCAACAGATCGTAGATCCAGATACCGGGGGTGATGCCGACCATGTTGGCCGCTGTCAGATACATGGCGATCCCTTTGAAAATCCCCAAGGCCCCGAGAGAAATCACAAAGGACGGCACCTGAAGCCGCCCGATCAGATAGCCCTGGAGCCCGCCGATGGCGGCTGCGCCAGCCACGACGACCGGAACACTGGCCGATCCCAAAACCGGCGACAGCATCGCTGCCACCACAGCCGCAAGAGAGGCCATTGCCGCAATCGAAAGGTCCAGACAGCCCAAAAGAATGGGCAGGGTCGCCCCGACGATCAGGATCAGCAAAGGCGCGTTATCCTGCAGCAGCCCGTTGATCGCCCGCCAGCGCAGGATACCCGGTGCTGCTGTCGATACTGCCACCAGGATAAGGATCAGCACTACCACTGCCCCGTTACGGCGCAAAAGACGCAAGGCATTTTCCATTGTTATCTTCCCCTTAGACCATTGCCTTGACGAGTTCTTCTTCGGATGGAGGTGCCGCCTGCACATCTGTGATACGGGCGCTTACACGTCCGTCCTTCATCACGATGATCTCGTCTGACAGGGTCAGAACCTCGTCCAGAGTGTCGCCCACCAGAAGGATCGCCAGCCCCTGATCGGCCAGTTCGCGGATTACCGCAAAAAGGTCGCCACGCGCGCCGGGGTCCAGCCCCCGCGTCGGGTGATCCAGCATCAGCACTTTCAACGTCTTGCCGAACAGCCATTTCGACAAGACGACCTTCTGCTGGTTGCCGCCCGAAAGGTTGTCGATGCGGTGGCCGATCGAGGGCGTCTTGATGGCCAGCTTCCTGACCCAACCCTCGATCATACCGCGTTCCTTCCCGCGCGAGATCAGACCGGCACCACGTCCGTGTTGCCAGCCATATGTGATCGCCACGTTCTCGGACACCGAGGTGTTGCGGATCATGCCTTCGGTCTTACGCTCAGCAGGAAGATAGCCAATCCCCTTGGCGACAGCTTCGGCAGGACTGTCGATTGTCAGTGGTGCGCCGAAATACTCGATCTTGCCCTGCCACTCGTCTGCGATCCCAAAGATCGTCCGCAGGATGGTTTCCGCGCCCGATCCCTGCACACCGATCAGGCCAAGGATTTCACCGGGGGCCAAGGTCAGGGAAATATCATCGATCTCGCCGGGAACGGTGACGTTTTTCAGCGTCAGGGCCGGTTCTGCGCCGATGTGGGCCTCGCGCGGTTTGCGATCTGTTCGATTGACGCGTTGCTTGCCCACCATCAACTCGTAAAGTTCGTCGACGTTGACATGCTCTTTGTCGCGCGTTGCCACATTGCGCCCATCGCTCATCACATAGACGCGGTCCGAGATTTCAAGGATCTCGTCCATGCGGTGCGAAACGAAGACCACCGACGACCGGTGCTTGATCCGACGGATCTGACCAAACAGGGCCTGAATTTCAGGTGGGTTCAGGACAGCGGTAGGCTCATCAAACAGAATGACCATATGACCATGCACCAGTTCCTCAAGCGATAGAACCTTGGCAAGTTCAACTATCTGGCGCTGTCCGAAGGAAAGTTCGGAGACTGGCGTGAAGGGGTCGATGTCCAGTTCAACTTTGTCCAGCTGATGCTTGGCACGGTCGCGCAGATTGGCCCAACGGTAGAAGCCAAGGCTGGTTGAACCTGCGGGTTTGTCCAGAAACAGGTTCTCGGCAACGGTCAGGCTGGTGATCAGAGATTGCTCCTGATGGACCAGACCGATCCCTGCCTGTGCAGCCTCAAGGGGCGACCGTAGTTGCACCACCTTGCCACCGACTCGGATGATCCCCGTGTCTGGGCGGTGCAATCCGGCCATCACCTTCATGATTGTCGATTTGCCCGAACCGTTCTGTCCGATCAGCCCCAGAACTTCGCCTTCGTTCAGTTCAAGGCTGACATTGTCCAGCGCAGTGACTTCGCCGAAGCGTTTGCTGATTCCTTCAAGTGAAAATGCAGTTGTCATTTGATGACCCTGATCTTGCGCCGCAGGTGCCAGGTCGATCCGGCCACGGCCACGATGATTACAGCGCCTTCCAGCGCGCTTTGAAGAAGCGGATCGGCACCGATCTGAATCAGCCCGTTGCGCAGCGACACAAGTATGAGAACGCCGATCATGGATTGCCGGATGCCACCGCGCCCCCCTGACAAAAGCGTTCCGCCAAGGACGCATGCCGCGATCGAGGGGAACAGCAGTCCGACACCTGACTGCGTGTTGCCCACCCCGATGCGGGCACCCAACAGGATACCTGCAAGCGCATAGCAGCCACCCGCCAGTGCAAAGGCCGCAATCTTGTGGTGGTTTACCTTGATGCCTGACATGCGCAGGACAGGTTCATTTTCACCTATCGCGCGGCTCATGCGGCCAAAGCGGGTGTGCTTTTCCACCAGAGTCGCCGCGATGATCAGCAGGAACGTCAGATAGACGATCCAGCTAAGTCCCCACTGCTTGTCAATTGCCAGCGATGTGATCCGCGTTTCCAGAATCTGCGGCAGGCGATCAGGATAAAGTAGAGCGGCAAGACCAACCGTAGTCAGCCACATGCCCAACGTGACGATCAGCGACGGCATACGGACATAGATCGACACGGCCCCGCTGGTCGCCCCGACCACAAGGCCGACGCACAGCACCAAGGGAACCGCCCAAAGGCCGATGTCCGTGGACGTGACCGAGTTGGCAACAGTGATCGACAAAACGATGTTTGCCAGTGATGCGACGCCTTCGACCGAAAGGTCAATCGACGCCTGCATAAGGATGAAAGTCAGGCCAATGGCCACAATCGCGGGAATGGCGGCGGCTTCAAGCACGGCGGCCAGGTTGGACGGCGATGCGAAACTATCGGTGAAAACCGAAAAGAGGATCACCAGCCCGATCAAAGCCAACAAAGGGCCCTGAGATTTTATCAACTTCGACATCTGCGTCGTCCGCCTTATCGAGTGCTTCTGAGGTAAGGAGAGTGGCTCTCCCCAGCCGGGGAGAGCCTTGGTATCAAGACTGCGGACCGACAGGCCGCGTCTTGATGGTCTTAGTTAACGCCGGCCGGGATCTGGCCTGCCGATTTGGCCCAGAAGTCAGCCTTGATCGCTTCGTAGGAATAGTCGGCCGGGTCGGGCTTGCGGGCCAGGAACTCGGTTGCGTTTTCCTTGGTGATCAGGATCTGCTGCACGAAGAAGTCACGCTGTGCCTCGTTCAAGTCGGCAAGCTTGATGTCGCCGACGCGCACGCCATAGGCCATCGCGGCTGCAATCGCGCCCTGGTATTCATTCAGGCCGCTCATCGTCGACAGCATCTCGCCGCTTTCGATCAGTTTGACCACGTCGCTCGAACCGTCGGTGCCGGTCACGAACACTTTGCCGGCAAGGCCCGCTTCACGCAGTGCTGCAACTGCACCCAAGGCCATCGCGTCGTTCTGGCCGACAACACCTTTGATTTTGTCACCATATTTAGTCAGCCAGGTGCGCATGATGTCCTGAGCAGGCGCTTGCTGCCAGCTGCCGACCTGCATGTCCAGAATGGTCATGCCGGGGCATTCGGCGATTGCCTTTTCCAGACCCATGGTGCGCTGTTTGGCCGGTGCGTTGTCCAGCACGCCTTGCAGCACAACAATCTCGCCGGTCCCGCCGAGTGCATTGCACAGTGCCATGCCGTTCTGATAGCCAGCGTCCACGCCGTCGAACGAGATGTTAGCAACCCAGGCTTCAGCGGCGGTATCCCACGGGTGGATTTCTTCGGCGCGGTTCCACAATGTGGTGATGAAGCCGCCAGCGTCGGCGATCTTTTCCACGAAGGTCTTGGTGAACGCGGGCGAATCCGGGAACCAAGTGAAGATGCAGCCTTCGCAGCCCGGAGCGGTGATCGCGCCGATGTTTTGCAGAGACTTCTGCGGATCAAAGTCGTTGCCGATCACTTCGACCGTGCCGCCGACCGACTCCATGACCTGCGTGGCGCCCCAAATCATCTGGGTCCAGTATTCGGCGCTGGTATTGCCGACGCCCAGATACAGCTTTTTCGATGTGTCGTCCTGCGCCAAAGCCATGGTCGTGGTCGCCAGAAGTGCTGCAACACCAAGCGTGGACAATTTCTTGAAATTCATAGGTATTCCTCCCTTACAAGATGGGTCTTGCCAATGCCCCTTGCGGTAACCCATTTCCCGCAAGGTTCCTGAGAGTTCGTTCGTCAAAGACCGGTTGCTGCCGAACACGCCGTCCTCTCGACGAATTCGCGCCACCGCCCACTTGCCGCCTCCTCGGCTCTCTCGTCATGGATGCTGCGTGAACCCACCTTCTTTGGCCACTGACCCATCAGCGGCAGACGGTGTATCGGCCCCTGTCTCAGACGCGACACTGGGTGTTCGCGGTGTCGTTGCCGATGCGGCCGAACGCCAGTTTTGCGGCGTTGCTGGGGGGGCGAAGCTTTCCCTCTCAGTCTGATGAAGGTGCTGATATCCATCCTGTCGGGGCCTGTTCGGAGCTCTGTTCACAGGCTGGATGGGAACATTCGGACAGTCTGACGGATCGATCCGAAGGCAAAGCATTCCGCGGCCTTCCCGCACTGTGCCGAATCCAAAGTTGCCGCCGCTCGTTTGGGCGCGTTGGGTCAAGCTACCCCTTGGGAATTGGTCGCACTGGGAGAGGCCCGCACTTTCGTGTCAGATTTGGCCTTTGCCCATGAAGTCAACTCGGGCGGGCGGTGCGCGCGACCACATGAACTCTGCCAGTCGCTACCGGGCGCGTCGAAGTGGCTGGTCCGCAGGGAGCCTGCTCCATCCTCTGTAGCGAAGATATCAATCCAAAAAGATTAGGAGATGTCACGCGTGCTGACACGCCAACCCCCTGATAGAAGGCGATTTCCTTAAGTCGATGTGCAGCCCCAATGCCGATCGCAGTTCCCCACGTTTATATTCCTTATGTATTGAGGCTTTGGAAGTTTTGTTTTTGTCTGGCGAGTTTTCGCAGCAGGTTCGGGACTTCCCATGAGAGGGGGTC
>C687J35504_10002073_pt1 | contig 13786 bp, 10 predicted proteins | sample RifCSPhighO2_02_FD_35504 | JGI IMG/M metagenome (IMG submission 35504) | reverse complement strand
TGGGACTTTGTCGAGCGCTGGGCAAACTGGGCTGCACCATTGGCTTTGTTGTATTTGGAAGGTGTTCCAAGAAAAATGAAGGATTGGTTTACCGAAAAATAGAGCCGATGACCTAAAGGTAAGGTTTATATAAGATCAGTTTTTCACCTTGTTCATGGATGCGAATCAACGCAAACTTCATTTTCACAGAGTGGCAAGAGTTTATGACTGTACGAGAGACACCGATAGGTCGATCATTAATTATTTGGGCGGTGTTTTCTCAAAAAAGACCTCTCCTCAGCATCCTGTTCTTGATCTCGCTACAGGAACAGCACGTTATCCTCTTGCCCTTGCTTCTACATTCGGAATCCACTTTATAGGTGTAGACGAAAATGCATCCATGCTTGCTGTTGCACGTCGAAAGGCAAAAAAACTTAAAGCTGCACTTGCCATCGTGCAGGGCGATTGTCTCTTTCTTGACGGCACCCTTGACGCTTATCGTNCCTTTTCTTTTGCAACGATGTTCAATGCCCTGCATCACTTTTCCAACATTCCTTCAATTGCCTATGCTATTCAATCTCAATTGCGCCCTGAATCCGGCAGATGTTATTTTTATACACGGGTAGACAATGATAATGCTGAAACGATCTGGGGAAAATATTTTCCGGGTTTTGTTGAACGCGAAAAGCATTATCTCGAAGAAAGTAGTTTCCCACGTTCCCGCTTAATGTTGGAACTTTGTCAGGGAGGGTTGGCTGTTCAAGAATGGGTCCGATTTGTGGTTCTTGCAGAACATACCCTTGATGAACTTCTCGAAAAAGTTCGTGCACGCCACTTCTCTACTTTTTGTGCGTATACACCTGATGAATTAGAAGACGCTCTCGCCGTCTTCTCTGATCGCATCCAACACGCATTTCCAGAAGCGAGAAACGATCCTTCTTATCGTATTCCCTACAGTTCCCCTATGACACTGGTTGTCTGTACTCCGCGATAATCGTGTGCGAAGCAAACTTTTCAATAGGGTCGACTGGGAAGGAGTAAGACTTATATACTTCTTCTTTTTCTTATTTTTCTATGTCCATCCTTCCTGTACTTGCTGCTCTGTTTGGTTTAGCAGGTTGCGGATCTGAGAAAGAAGTCCAAGTTGTTCATATTTACCATTATCCTGACGCAGGCGAAAGNGGATCNGGCAATCCGGGCGAACTTCCTCCTGGAAGCGGTTTTAGCGAGGGAGAAGGACAAGGTGGTGGAGGCGGTGGCGAAGGTCCATCTGAACATCCTGATGCTTCTCATGATTCCCGTTTTGATGCAGGTTCAGGAAGAGATCGTGATGCTGGCGTTTCTGGATCCGGCGCTGATGCAGGCAGTGGTGCGGGCGATGGCATACCTCCGCGAATAGAGTATGACCGTATCGAACAATTTTTTGGTCAGCGACGAGAAGCTTCTGCAACAATCTATGATGCTTCTCCTGTTGATGTTGATTTTATCCTTACCAATGCACGCGGTCTCGAAGAGAAGGTCACGGTGCGTTACGAAGAAGTAGCACAGCGTGGCCGTGAAGCTGAACTGGGCGGAACTTCAGGTATATACCGTGCAAACTTTGGCAATGTCTGGGATCAACCTGGAAGATACTGGCTTACGATTATTGCGAGTGCTCGTACAGAAGATGGCCGAGATGAAGCAAGTTCTGATCATGATATCCTTGTTCTTGATGAACTTGTTCTGACGATGGAAAGAAATCTGCGTGACGCTGCTGTTTACAGTTTGGATTACAACGACTGGAAAGCAAAAATTGTTGAAGGCGATCTCTTTCGGGAAATGTTCAATCGCCAAAATCAAAATCATCCTGGGAAAACTGATGCAGATGCGGTATTCAATTACGAGCACCTCCTCGGAAGACGTGTAGCTGGCGGCCGCGAGTACCAAAAAGTTCCTATTCAAGTTCATCTGTTGCGTTCAGGAGATGAACGAGGAGCTCTTGTTCCTGTCTACGAATTCTTGAATGAAGAAGGTGGATGGCATGTGAATTTTGCTGGATTAGTCTATGAAGACCTGGGTGTCCGTGCAACAGGAGAACGGATTGAACAAGCGTTGAGGAACAATTGAAACGTATGGCAACAACTCCGGCCATCACCTACGAAGATCTTCTTCAACAAACCCATGATCAGTACATGATCTTTGATACGCGAAGCCCCAAAGAATTTGAAGAATCCCATATCCCTGGCTCCATCAATCTCCCTCTTTTATCCAACGAAGAGCGCGTGATTATTGGTATTCTCTACAAACAGCAGGGACGAGAACCTGCACTCAAACGCGGGTTTGAAATGATCTTCCATAAATTTGACACATTCTTCAGTGCAATCCAAGGCCACACTCAAAAACAGCTGATTATTCAATGCTGGCGGGGTGGTCTTCGTTCTCAGCTTGTCGTTGATATGTTTCTCAATAAAGATAACATTATCCAGATGATCAAAGACGTGGGAGCAGACGTTCCGATTGATGCGTTTGCAAAAAAACTTGATGCTCTCCCGCCCTTACAGCCCAAACAATTAGTCGGTGGGTATAAGAAGTACCGCGAATACGTTCGCACAAAACTCGAGCAGTTTGATTATTCGTTTCAGTTTGTTGTTCTGCACGGGTTGAGCTGCACCTACAAAACCCATCTCCTTGATCAGCTTGCAAAAAAAGGCTACCCTGTTTTGGATCTTGAAAAGATGGTGCAGCACCGTGGTTCGGTGCTGGGTGGTATTGGTCTTTCCCCTCGGAGCCAGAAGATGGTGGAAAACGAGATGGTTGAACAGCTTGAATCCTGGAAACATGCAGGCGTTCCCTTTGTTTTTATTGAAGGGGAATCACGAAAGGTTGGACAATTTATTATTCCTGAAAAATTGTTCCAACGCCTTCTCAGTGGAATTCCTGTTTTGGTCACTGCAACGGACGAAGAACGGATTCATCTTGCCATGAATGAGTATTTTGAGACACCAGAAAAACGTGAAGGCTTAAAGAAAGAACTCCCGCGTCTCACTAAATTTCTTGGCAAGCAAAAGATTGACGAGTTGATTCAGCACACTGATGATAAGCATTATGACGAACTCTTTCGTTTGTTATTCAAGCAGTATTATGATGTCTTATATAATAAAACCCTGAAGGCGCTGGATTTTAAATTGACGGTGCATTGGAAGGAAATCGAGAAACTTGAGCACTTCTTCGATCGATTACATAAACAATAAGCTTTATCGTGTAAGCTTTCTCACTATTTTATTGAAAATTTGTGCAAGGGTCGAAAACCCCGCACTTCAGTGCGCAAATTTTCAATGCTCAAAAATCTTCGATTTTTGTTATAGCTATTTTACCGTTTCTATCGTTATTTTATCACTTATTAGTAGTTAATAAACGAAAGGTTTAAATAGTAGTAATTCTTACCACTTTGTGGTATGAAAATCAAAGTCAGCGTTTCAATGGAAAAGGAGTTATATGATATGGTAAAGAATAAGGTAGCTCATAGTATATTTAGGAATAAAAGCCACGTCATAGAACATGCTGTTGAGACTTTTCTAAAAGGAGAGCAAAAAGGAGAGTAAATGGAGAGTAAAATGGTTCTTGGTTGGTTGTTCAAAAGAAAAAGAGAAGAGAGTATCCCTATACAGGAGATACCCGTAGATTTGGAAGCTAGATTAGCAGATGCTTCTCCTTCTGTTTCTCAAAGAATGAGGTTAGCTGATCAGTATGAAACTTTCAAATATTTAGGAATTCTTGATACCTATGGTGTTGATTGGCCGTTGGAAAAATCTGCAAGAGACACGTTGCAGAATTTTTTTGATGGAAATAAGAGAACTCTTGATGGGGTTGATGTTAAAGTAGCCCAAAAAGGAGAAGATTATGTAGTTAGAATTAGTAATCATGCTGAATATGACTTTAGACTGCTTATGCATTTAGGTGGAACAACTAAAGCAGATGACCCATTCTCAGCTGGTGGACTGGGCGAAGGAACAAAGGTATTGGCGCTTTCATTACTTAGAGATTATGGATTTTCACAAGTAAGATTCGGTTCACAAAATTGGGAATTGGATTTTGTGTTAGATACTGTTCCGGAAGGGGAATATGTTGAGCAAAGGAAAGGATTATTTGCTGGTTTAAATCAAATAAAAGAGAGTAGAAAAGGAAACTTCATTGAATTCAGAACAAAAAACCCAGAACATGCTCAAGCATTTGTAGATGCCAAAAAATTATTTTATAGCTCTGATAACCCTGATTTTCAAAATCCCTCGTTGGATATTCCGGGAGTTGGCGGATTCAAATATCTTCCAAGAGCAGAAGGCTCAAGAGATACTCCTGAGGGAAATTTCTACTATGCTGGTCAGAGAAGACATTTTGAAAAAGAAGAATGGGGCACGGTTGAGCATGTCAACCTCTGGACTCATATTGATGATACTCTGAAAAAAGATAGAGACAGGGGGATTGTAACAAGAAGGGAGATAGATGATCAAGTTATTCCGAGAATTTTGGATGCCACATCAAATGATGATCTTTCAAGATTGGTTTATGAAATGAACCCTATTTGGTCTGGAACATGGACGTATGAAGTAGGATACAAACTTTTAGAAGGTATTGCGAAAAGATTAGCAGATAAAGGAGTAAAACTTCAGTTTGATGACAAATATCTTGCTTCAACCTCGTTTATGTCAAGTATGACCATGGGTAATCTCAAGAAACAAGGATACATAATCTGTTCTGGATTTTTAGGAGATATTGGAATGAAATCTGCTCAAGATAAATTTAGAGAGATGCAGCAACATTATAGAGTTGACACAGCTTTTGATGAAGAAGAAAGGATTAATATTCTTTATGAAGCAATAGTTCCATTCCAAAGAGATAGGAAAGATGTTTGGGTTTTTGATAGAGAACATGAAAATAGTATTATCCAAGGACAATATGACGAAGCTTTTGTTTGGTTATCGAGAGATACTTTGAGAAAACCATTTCCTGATGCTTTGGCAACATATTTACACGAAGTAGATCATAAGCATGGTTCTGACCATTCCGCAGAATTCAGTGAAGCATTAACTGTTACTTTGGGAGTAGTTATGAGAGAAATAATACAACAGCCACAATTGTATCAGAAACTAGAACAAAGATGGAATCAAACTTTGCCCCAACCTCCAACAGAGACAGGAATGTCACCATCTCAATAAATTTTGATCATTCAATCATCACATAAAAAATCCTAGAATCTGGCTGATGATCAAGAATGCTCCCAGCAAGAGCGCAAGCGTTGGCGGAATCCCCATTCCGCTGATTGCGAATTTAATCATGATAATTCCGATCACAATAAGCAGGCCTTTAGAAATCAAATCGACGGGTCCGTGGGCTTTTTTGTAGTGTATGAACAGCGTTCTTTCCATAACAAAGAATAAACTCTATCTCTTTTTAAATTATTTGCATAAACTTATCTGTAAAACTCTTTCTGCATCATGCATTTAATATCTTTTATTAACCCATTTTATATTGGTCATCCGTGTCAAAGCACTCATGTTCAACCAGGTCGTTTTCTCCCAGGTATTCATCCTCCAGGAAAAAAGCTCGAATCCTTTGACCTCGTTTGCCATGATTCAAGGCAATGGAATGACGTTCTACTTCGATGCACGGTATCATCTCTAACACCCCCAACAAAGAGAAAGCATGTATGAGTATTAATAATGGATGTATATACAGTATAAGTGATGCAGAGAAAACCGAGTCATAATCCTTTTCACTCTTAGATCGTATCAATACCCTCTAAAACTGCTTCAATCATTCCTTTGCAGGTGGCAAGTTTCGGAATCAGATCGTAATCATACGTCGCCTTCTTAATCTGATCAACCCGATCCAGCATTTGGCGCAGGAAGCGAATCATGTCGCCTTCAGGAAAATTGGTGTTAAAGAGCACATCAAAGAAATTTTTCCTGTCCATGACCGGTTTAACAATCGCAGTAATATCCTCAAGATGCTCAAAGCGCCGTAGGGTTCTCAAATACTGATTTTGCCTGAGCAGGTGTTTCAGATGTTCAATCTCTTTGGCTCTGTGGCGTTTATAGAACTCATGCTTCACACTTTTTTCATAGACCAGCACAGCAAACAGAAGCAAAAGCTGGTACGTGTCCAATTCCTGATAAATCGGTGTTCCAAAGATTTCACCGTAAATCAGCTCGTCGCAGAAAATTTTGGACGCAAACACCCCTTTTTCTGTCAACTGGCTCGTGTGGCCTCCCTCGACATACCTCATCTGCTCCAGTTTTTTCTTTTTATTTCGATAAGAGTGATGCATGATGTGCTCTTTCTGCTTCAAAAAGTTCTTTCCATATTTCTGATAGGAATAAAAGCTTAACCGGAGCATGTAATCAATCTGGTCTTGAGGGTGCTGTTGGATCAAATTAAGAACCGTGTTATAAGAAAGTTTAAACTGCGACCGTATCGGTTCAGTGTCTTTTGCAGTCAAGTGCTTGATTTTTTTGTAATCATAGACTCTTCGATCAATCATCGAAACCACAAAACCTTTTGTATCTATCCCTCGGCGCCCAGCACGACCTGCACATTGGAAGTATTCCTTGGTATTGAGGTAACGGAACCCTTGTCCATCATACTTTTCCAAGCTGTTAAAGCACACGGTTTTCGCAGGCATATTGATGCCAACGGCAAAGGTGTCGGTTGCATAGAGTACTTTAATGAGGCCGAGAGCGAAGAGTTCTTCCACAATCTCTTTCATAATCGGAAGAAGTCCTGCATGGTGAAATCCAATGCCAAGCGGAAGAAGCTGTCTGAGGAGCTGTGTTGTTTTGAGTTTATTGATATCCGAAGGCGCGTGCAGAAGTTTTTGTCTGATAAAAAGAGTTATCTCCGGGTTGGATTTAAAGAAATTCATTCTTCCCAACTCAAATCCCTTTTTCTGGCACTCCATTCTTGAAAAGTTGAAATAAATACAGGGCATACGCTCTTCTCCCAATTCTTTGATCAAATCCACATGGTTGGGGGCAGGAACGCGCCGGTTCCATTTCTTTATTCTTCGTTTTCCAAACTCTTCAGGAATCTTTGCAACATAATCTATTTCTTCAAGCGTTCCAATCCCAACTTCTGCATCATAAAAAAGATGTTCAAGCGGTACAGCGCGATGGTCGTGTACAATCGTAACAACTTTGTGATGATTAATATCTTGAATCCATGACGCGAATTCCTCTGCATTAGGAATGGTTGCTGACAAGCACACAAAACGCACATGCTCAGGGCTGAAGATGATGGATTCTTCCCAAATATGGCCCCGGTCCGGATCATTAATGAAGTGAATCTCATCAAAAATAACATACGAGATGTTGGCAATCGTCTTATCTTGTACTAATACCATATTCCGATAAATTTCCGTTGTCATGATCAAGACGGTTCCCTGTGGATTCTTCACCATGTCTCCGGTGAGCAGGCCAACTTGATCTTCTCCGTATTCTTTGCAGAACTCTTTGTATTTTTGATTGGAAAGCGCCTTGATCGGAGAAGTATAAATGACGCGGATGCCTTTCTTGATATCTCGATTGATAATATAATCTGCAATCAATGTTTTTCCTGAACCGGTCGGTGCAGAAACCACCACAGAATGATTCTCTTCAATAGCATGGATTGCCTCTTCTTGGAATTTATCTAACGTCAGTCCTTTATATTGCATGAAACTTCACATCACATTTTTAGTATGTCCTTGTTCTATCCCCTTCACGTTTCTGTCTTTATATGTCTTGTGCATCCATGGCTTCTTTTCATTTAAAAAGCGAAAGGTATATAAAGAACCATTAAGGGTTAGAGAATGGATTTTAAAGAAGACTGATTTTAAAGAAGGTTTGCTTATGGTAACTGATCGATATGGACATCAACCTAGTCACGATAATCTTTTACCTAGCCCTGATACTCTTTTGGATCTTGGTGCATTAGTTCGGGATTCTCATGTTTCTCAAGTTCTTATTCCCTTGGGTTTTGAGCACCTTCCCCGTCACTTCTTTGAAGGAGAACCACGGCTTGCCGAAGTGATTAAAGGCTTAGACCTTGTTCCTCTGCACTGCAACGAGGACGGAACGTATTTGATTATGACTCCTAATCCAAATCCTGCTTCAGGAGTTTTTTATGCGCCGGGAGTTTGTTATAAATATGTTGTTCAGCATGCAGGTCTGCGCCAGCACGGAGGTGAACAACAGCCATTGTTCAGTTCTCTTGATGAAGATTGGCAACGGATCATGCTTCGTGGTTTAGAAAATCAACGTAAACTTGGGGATGTAGGTTCTGTTCAGCGTGTTATCTCTCATGGATTTGTATTGGGAATTCCCGGGCTTGTTCAGCTCGAATATGTGCAGGGAGAAACATGGGAACAGCGGTATAATCTGGATAAATCTTCCGATCTTGTTGGCCGTGGAGAACACACCACTTCTGTTTCTCTCCATCTTGGTGCGATTTTGAAGGATGCAAAACAGGTGTACCATCGCATTGTTGGGCCCATGGGTAAGCGCGGATATGCGCATCGCGATTTGAATCCCGCAAACGTTGTTTTTAGAGAAAGAGATGACGAGCCCATCGCTATTGATCTTTCTACGTGTGTTGATCGTGCACAGTATGGACAAGATCTTGTCGACCATCGCCTTATTGGAACATGGACCTATCTTTCTCCCGAACAACGAAGCTTTGGAGAACTGGACAACTATGCGTTAGGCGTGAGTGTTTTGCGGTTGGCGTTTCCCTATGTTTCAAACAGAGCGTTGCGAGAACATCGCGACGATTACCGTGCAATTTTAGCACCGCATCTTTCGTTGGGAGATCAAATATTTATGGATCAGTTGTTTGCACGATCAGAACTTGAAGATACGCTTGAAACACCCAAGATTGTCGTTCCTGTTTCAGTACCCTCGCCAGTTCACCAACCTGTCCGCGGTCATGCATGGGAGATTGAGCCGACAGCAGAGAACGTGTATGCTCTACCCTTTGATACTCCTTAACTTGTTTATAAATTGTTTAACTCGTTCAACAATCCTCTTGCAAGTCTCTCAAATCTCTTTCTAAATCTCGAATGTCATCTTCCTTGGCATTAATATCCTCGTCAAGATCAGCAATATCCTCTTCAATTCTTTCAATATCATCATCCTTCTCTTCATCCTCGGCACGCTCAAGTTCTTCTTCTTTTTGTGTTTTCTCTTCTTCTAACTCTGCAAGGTCCGCTCTCAATTCTTCAAGTTCTGCTTCAATCTTGCGGATAGCTACCGAAGTGCAGGTTCGTGTTGTATTGCCGGTTTGATTGTTTGAGCGCGTCGTCGTTGCATTATCAGTTTCTGCGCCACCAACTCCACCTTCACACGTTTTTCGCTTTTCTTTCACCAGATCTTTGAATCGGTCGATATCTTCTGTTTGTTTAGCAGTATCATTCTGCGTGCTTGCAATGTCGCGCTGAAGGCTTGCTATGGTTTCATTATTTCTATCCGCCTCATCTTTCCTTTCCTCGTCTTGTTTCTCCTTTTCTAATTCTTGAAGCGTGTTTTCTTTTGCATTTCTGTCTCTCCGTGCATTGTCAAGCTGGCGCTCTGCATTGCGAAGTGCACGGCATTCCGGTGTTTCATTTACTTCCGCATTGTTATTATTCGGATTATTTGCTGCGTTATTTCGTGCCTGATCTGCAAGCGGATCTCCCTGCGTTGTTCCTTCAAAATTCACGCCGGTGCAGCTCTTTTTTGCATTGACAAGAACTGCTTTTTGTTGTTTCACGTCTTCTCGTGCTTTTTTTGCATCGCCATTGATCTGCCGAAATTGTGCAAATGCCTGCTGATAGGTTATATTTGCCTGCATAACCGCAAGTTCGTCTTTTGCAACTTGTCCAGCTTCTAATTTGTCCTGTGCTTTTTCAACTTCTCCCAGGATCCCAAGCAAAAGTTTTTCCTGCTTCTCCTCTTCTGCAATGGCAACATTCACAAGGGGATAGATGCTTTTGAGAATATTATCGCACGTCGCATTTCCTGTTGATTCAGCAAGTTCGTAGCGAACGGCTGGTTCGGGTGCTGAATTGGGGGAATTTGCAGTGGGAGATCCACGCGCCTGTGTAACAGCAAGACGTGCCTTTGCGGACTTCGTTTGTACATTGACAGCGTTGGTGCAACCTGCAATGATCAGTGTTATAAGAAGGACCATAAGAAAGACCACAACCCCTCGCGTTGGAAAAGCACGCATCTTGATAACCTCCCTGCATCATTCACTGCATAATCCCAGAATCCTCGTTGTACCTCTCCTTTATATAATGTTTTACTTTTAGGTTTACTAAACTACCCGAAGTATCTCGAGATAAACCTTGCATGATCTTTCGACTTTCTTTTTAAAGTTTATGAGCGTTTATGCACAAACTATTTAAAAGAAATCACGTCGGGTGCAGGAGTGGCCAATCTATGAACGATGAAACGATCTGCAAAACATGCGTGATTCAGCTTGATAAAGTGAGTTCTACGTTTCAACAAGCTTCCGTCGCACACAGTCTCACGCAGTTAGATATTCTCAAAAAACCAAGAAAAGTGATCAATGTTAACTTTCCTGTCAAGATGGATGACGGTTCAATTAAGATTTTTTCTGGTTATCGTGTTCAGTATTCCAACGCAAGAGGCCCTGCAAAAGGAGGTCTGCGTTTTCATCCTGAAGTTCACCTGGAAGAAATAAAAGTGCTTGCATTCTTAATGAGCCTTAAGTGTGCAGTGATTAATATCCCGTATGGCGGAGCAAAAGGCGGTGTTGTCTGCGATCCCAAACAGCTTTCACAGGGGGAGCTCGAGCGCCTCAGCAGAGCATTCATCCGCGAAATTGCAGTTGACATTGGTCCTCACGTCGATGTTCCTGCTCCTGACGTCAACACAACAGGGCAAATCATGGACTGGATGCGCGATGAATATGAAAAAATTATTGGCAAGCCTTGTCCTGCAGTCATCACAGGAAAACCCGTAGGCAAAGGCGGAAGCAAAGGCCGTGAATATTCCACTTCTCTGGGAGGAATGCATGTGCTCAAGGCCTTTATGGATCATTTGAAGTTGAACCAGAAAGGCGCAACCGTTGCTGTCCAGGGATTTGGCAATGTCGGATATCATCTTGCACGTCTTTTAGAGCAGGACGGTTTTGTTGTGGTTGCAGTCAGCGACTCTCAGTCTGCAATTTATAATCCGAAAGGAATGAGTATCGCAAAGGCATCAGCGTATAAAGAAAAAAATAAATCCTTCAAAGGCTTCCCTGATGCAAAACTGATTGCTCAAAACGAACTTCTGGAATTAAATGTGAATATCCTCGCTCTTGCTGCGCTTGAAAATGCCGTCACTGAAAATAATGCTAAAAAGATTCAAGCAAAACTGATTCTTGAGATGGCAAATGCTCCTGTCTCGCCAGAAGCAGACGAGATTCTCGCGCAACGCAGTATTCCTGTTATTCCGGATATTCTTGCAAATGCTGGCGGAGTGGGAGTAAGCTATTTTGAATGGAAGCAGAATCTTGATGGCAAGTACTGGTCAGAAGATGAAGTGAATGCCAAACTGAAAATCTTAATGACCGATGCTACCCGAGACGTGATTGCACAATGGTCAAAAAATAAAAAAGCAACGATCCGCAACGCTGCGTACGTGCTTGCTATCAATAGAATTGTTGAATCAGAGAAAAAGCGCGGGAATATCTAGAGAAAACCTTATAATCTTTATGGTCAAACAGTTGGTTCTTTTGCATGATTCTTCAGCATAAGGTTTATTCTGCATAAATCAGTATCTCAGCAGGATTGGTAATCGTGATATCTCCGCTGGGAATAGGAGGTTTATAAGCAAGAGACAAACCGCAAGTCCGTGAAAGACACATTTCAGATCTTCCATCCCACACAACAATGCATTCTTCAGGTTGGATATGGAGACGTTCCATAAGCATGCTTCCTACGCGGGTTTTACACATCAAAGCAGCACAACAAGAGGGATCTGCATCTGCCGGCGCAGTAAGTTCTCCTGTGTACACCCCTTCGTCATTGGAGATGAGATCCGGTGCAAAAATGTTTTTTTTATCAATACTCAGCTTTTCTGCAAAAAAATCAACAAGGGGTTTAAAGACAAGAGATATGACAGCAATTTGATATTGTCTCTTTTGCAAGTGTTCAACGACCTTCACAATATGATCCTGCATATGTAGTTTCAAACAGGTCGTTTGAATATCTGCCATGGTTTTTCCACGAAAGAGCGATGCCAATTTTGCTTGCAAGCTCCTCTGCGTGATCTTTCCTTCTTTCTGATATTGCTGCAAACGTTGAAATTCATGATGAAAACCCCATTCATTTGCAATAAACTCCATACTTCTTTGTTTTATCAAGGTTTTGTCAAGATCAAAGATGATCAATTTATGTTTATGGGCAAGAATTCCCAATTCTGAGAGAATCGTTCTCATCACGTCCTCAGACATTTTTGCAAGATCTTGGATCGGCTGGTGTTTATGCTCTAAACCGCCGATATCGACTTCAGCGATGCGGATGCCTTTTTTAACTGACTGCAATAAAATTTGAATATCCACACCCCATCGGTCGTCAATCTTCATATTTTTCATCAGATTCCGTTTTATGGCAAATTGTCCGCTGAGAGGCTGATTAAAATGCAAATGCAGGAGGGGTGAAAGAATGTTGAACAAGGGTTTGACAACCAGTTCTGTTACCCTTCCTCTTGACCGTGAAAAAGAAGTTTTTACAAAATCAGCATACCCATTTTGTATGGGTCTGAGCACCGCCGTCAGTTGCTGCGGTGCAAAGGTCGTAACATCGGCATCGAGAAAAAGAAGAATGTTGCCTTTGCTGTATTGATAGCCTGTTTTGATTGCCGCACCCTTCCCTCGATTTTCAGGATGTCTTATGACGCGCACATCTTCTGCTTTCGCCACGGCATAGGTTTTATCCGAAGAACCGTCATCAACGACGATAATCTCATGGATGGTCCTTACTTTTTTCACCACCCGCAAAACCTTTCCCAGCGTTGATTCTTCATTGTAAGCTGGGATAATACAGCTTACTCTCATCAGGGGGGTAGATTCGAGTACCTTTTATAAATTTTTAGGCATTCTCGCTCTATAATCTCTATGCAAAATTATATCAGCTTCTTCTTCGTTTTCACTTCTTCAACATGAATCACATTGACCGGGCAGACTTCTGCAGCTTCCAGATGGCGTTTGAGTTCTTCATCACTGAGTTCAAGAATAATGCTCTCTTCGTCATCACTCTTTTTTGCTGGTGCAGAAAGGTTCTGGTCAAGTATCGTCGCTTTATTGTCCTCTTGCACTTTCCAGACCTCAGGAAAGACAGCTTCGCATGAAGCAGCGCCAATACAGCCTTTGCGTTCATACCAAATCTTATATTTCTTTTTTTCAGTCATAGTACGATCACCCCTATAGCTTTATATACCTGCTTTTATTGTTTGCGGTTATGATGCATCACACGCTTTACGACGCCATGTATCGTCTTGAAAAAGACAACTGGTGGTATAAGGGCAAGCGCGATCTTTTTGAACAGATGATCAACGGCAAACATTTTTCTCGTGCTCTTGATATTGGCTGCGGTGTCGGTTCGAATATTCCGGTTCTGAATGCTCATGCTGACACCGTCGTTGGAATTGATAATGCTAAGAACGCCATTCGTTATTGCGAACAAAAAGGATACAAAAATGTCTTGATCGGCAGTACAACTAAGCTCCCTTTTCCTGATCATTCCTTTGACCTCATGGTCTGCTCTGATGTTTTGGAGCATGTTGATGATCAAAAAGCCCTCTCAGAA
>C687J35504_10002071_pt1 | contig 13797 bp, 12 predicted proteins | sample RifCSPhighO2_02_FD_35504 | JGI IMG/M metagenome (IMG submission 35504) | reverse complement strand
CTGGAGGAGACCCTGGGGCGGCTGAAGGGCTACGACCTGGTGGCAATCTACACCAGCGCCGCCTCGTTTAACAAGGACGTGCAGACCGCTGGGTCCATAAAGGCACAAAACAGTAAGGCACTTGTTGCCGTGGTAGGTCCCCATCCCAGCGCCGTACCNGAGGAGTGCCTTAGGGCCTCAAACCACATAGACTTTGTCTGCCGGAGGGAGTTTGACTACACCATAAAGGAGGTGGCAGAAGGTAAGGGGCTTAAAGACGTATCAGGCATCAGCTACCGGAAAAATGGGCAGATAATCCATAACCCTGATAGGAAGCCTATAAATGACCTTGACGCCCTCCCCTTCGTGGTGGAGACCTACAAGAGGGACTTGAATATCCATAACTATCAAATACCCTACCTCAAGAGGCCCTACGTCTCCATATACACGGGGAGGGGTTGTCCCGCCCAGTGTATATTCTGCCTCTGGCCCCAGACCTTTACCGGGAATACCTACAGGGTGAGGAGTCCTCAGAACGTGGTGGAAGAGGTACAGCTCGCCGTCAAGTATTTCCCGGAGGCCAATGAGATATTCTTTGACGACGACACCTTTACTGCCAACCGCTCCAGGGTGCACGAGATATGTAAGGGACTGAAGCACCTGGGCATCACATGGTCTACCACCAGCCGGGTGACTACCGACCCGGAGACCTTAAAGGTGATGAAGGACTCTGGTCTGCGGCTCCTCGTGGTAGGATATGAATCGGGGAGTCAGAAGATACTGAACAACGTGAAGAAAGGGACCACGCTGGAACAGGCCAGGGAATTTACAAAGAACTGTAAGAAGCTGGGTATACAGATACACGGGGCCTTTATACTGGGGCTTCCGGAGGAGACAAAGGAGACCATAGAAGAATCAATCAGGTTTGCCAGGGAGATGAACCCTGACACTATCCAGGTCTCTCTGGCCTCCCCTTACCCTGGGACAAAGTTTTATGAGATGTGCCAGGAGAGGGGCTATCTGGTAGAGGAAAATCTGGTGATGGACAGGGGGTATCAGAACTGTTGCGTGCGTTATCCCACTCTGAGCCACGAGGAGGTCTTCCGGGCAGTTGAGAGATTCTACAAAAAGTTCTATTACCGCCCCGGGTTCATTTTCAAGATACTTAAAAAGATACTCTTTGACAGAGAAGAGAGGAAACGGATCCTCAGGGAAGGCAAGGAGTTCAAGGCGTTCCTGGCCCGCAGGAAGGGACTCGTTAAGGGGAAGAAGTGTTAAATGGAACCCTTAGAAAGAATTATGCCCTGTTAAAGGAGGCCATCCTCAACGGCGGGCCCAGCTTCGCAAACTTTGCCCTCACCAACGCCTGTAATGCCAGATGTGGTTTCTGCACCTTCCCCAGTGTGCCGGTGCAGGATAGGGTGTACGTGGAGGCCCACAGGGCCAAAGAGGCACTGGGCATCCTGTATGACAGGGGGATATGGTACATCACCTTTGTGGGGGGAGAACCGCTACTCCATCCCCAGGTGTGGGATATCATAGGCCATGCTAATGGCAAGGGCATAGTCTGTATGATGTCCACCAATGCCTCCTATCTAAATGAAAATGCGGTAAGAGACATGAAGGAGGCTGGGCTGAGCACCCTCTTCATCTCCATTGATACCCCATCTGCGGAAGAGCACGAGAGGAACCGTGGGCTGCCAGGGGTCTGTCAGAACATAAAAGAGATGGTCCCCCTGCTGAAACGGGCAGATATCAACTGTATTGCCTCGGTCACTATCAGTAAGGTAATCAGGGATTATTTTAAACTCCCCGGCTTCCTCAAGGGACTGGGGTTGGAGAGGATTACCTTTTCCAACCCGATGATACGGTATTCGGATTCCTACGCTGGCTACAAGGATTCGCCCTTAATAGACTACACGCCTGAGGAGATGGTTCAGGTCTTTCGGGATATAAAGAGGCTGAAGGCAGAATTCAGGGTGCTTAACCCTATGGCCGCCCTTGATGACATGATAAGGTTCTTCAGCAAAGAGGAGGTGAAATTCCTCTGCCTGGGAGGCTACAAATCCTTCTACGTGGACTGGAAGCTGGACGTATATCCCTGTCAGACCCTGAACGAGAAGATGGGCACCGTATACGAATTCCCCACGGTGCCATTTAAGAGATTAAACTGCAATCTCTGCATAAACGAGTGTTATAGGGAGCCTAGCCTTATGCAATATATCGCCATCTCTATTAGCGACGCATTGGCGGACTTTCGTGGAGGGAGGCCAAAAGAAGGCCTTGGGAGGCTGTTAGACGGTAATAACCTTATCTCCCTCTGGGCCAGCGCGGAGGAGTGGAGGGCTGGGGGGAGGATTTAGGGGATAGTAGGGAGTAAGCACTATGGAGTAAGCAGAAAGATTTTTCTGCCTACTGCCTACTGCCTACTGCCTACTCCTTACTTATGCAGAATAAGCGAATTCTTATCGTAACCGGGGATGACTTTGGGCTCTCCGGCGGGACTAACCATGCAATAATCAAGGCCCACCAGGAGGGGATACTCACCAGTGCCAGCCTCATGGCAACGGGAAGGGCCTTTGAGGAGGCAGTGGGACTGGCAAGGGCGAACCCAGGGCTGAGCGTGGGGCTGCACATAGTCCTCCTCCAGGGAAGGTCTGTCCTATCCCATGAAAAGATACCCCACCTGGTAGACCCCGATGGGAATTTTCCCAATAACTCCTTTCTAGCCGGGACGAGGTATTTCTTCAGCAAAGAGGCTCAACGGGAGTTGAGGGAGGAACTCAGGGCCCAGGTAGAGAGGTTCCTCTCCACGGGAATCAGGTTGGCCTTCCTGAGCGGGCACTTGAACGTACACGTCCATCCCACCGTCTTCGGTATCCTCATTGGGCTTGCCCAGGAATTTGGGATAAGGGCATTCAGGCTCCCTAGAGAAGGACTGCTGTTAAACCTCAAGGCAGACCTCTCCAGGCCCTTTTCCAAACTCTTCCATTACCTGACCTTCTACCTCCTTTCCCGTCACTGCAAAAAGACCCTATCCAGGAGGGGATTCCTCTTTACTGACAGGGTCTANGGCCTCCTCCAGTACGGGGACATGAACGCCGGTTATANAAAATATTTACTGGGGCATCTCCCCCAGGGTGTAACGGAGATATATTTTCATCCCTGCATATTACCGTGCCAGGAATTCACCCGATGGATGCCAGATTATCNCCCAACGGAGGAACTGGGGGTCTTGACGAGCAGCAACGTAAAGGGATTGATAAAGACAGAATCCATCCAATTAGCGGACTATTCAGTACTGTCCACTTAAGTAAGCCAACTACGCCTAAGACTGACCTCTCATTTTTTAACTTGCCTGTTGAATCCAGTGGTAACTTGTTGAATCCAGCCATTCACTTTTTTTGAAAGGCATGTTATACAAAGAGGTGTTGGGTCAGTAGTCAGGGGTCAGTAGTCAGGAATCAGTTATCAGCTATCAGCTATCAGCAATCTTGCTGACTGCTGATTACTGGTCCCTGAAAAACGGTAACCGAAGGTTCCACTAGATAAGGTGGATTCCAAGAGGCCCGAGGGAAGACATAATATGCCTGTGTCCCTTCCTTCGGGCCTTTTTGTTTTACAGGAGAGGAACTTCTTAAGAGGTACAGGAGAAAGCGTCATGTTAGTAGACACATTAAGAAATTTGAAGGCCTTACTGCAGAACCAACTCCCTGCCAAGCTTGACCAGATAGAACTGGAGAGGGCGGATGGGGTAACCCTGGAGGACATCCAGTCCTTCTTCATTGAGCTAGGGAGCGGTAGCCACACAAGCCGTCAAGGCGGTGGTGCCGCCAGGCATCTGGATGCCCGCCTGGGATACCCAAACGTCACCATCCTGGGGGAGGCCACAAGTGCCAACAATGCGATTTCTCGCAGGAGGGAGTTAAGGCACGAGGTTTCTGTATGGATCACTGACAGAGAGGTATCACCCGACAGCGAACTCGCCCAGACTAAGCTCTTGTACTACGTGGAAGCGGTTGAGAGGGTCCTTGCCGGTGACCCCAGCCTTGGGGGGAAAGCCATAAATTCTACAGTAACTAGCCATGTATATCTCCGTAAAGGAAGGGAGGAATTTGTAAGGAGGGCCATCCTTAGCATGGAAGTCCTGGAAATGCACACCACAAGCAGTTACTAATGGGTTTATCCATTAAGGAAAAAGAGCCATTGCCAGGCAAGGGAGGATTTCAGCTATGAGATACAAAGGATCAGACTTTGAAACCGTAATAGGCCAGGAGTCAGGGGTCACAAAAGACCTCCTAAAATCGTCTCTGTTCAGCCTGAAAGAAGGAGAAATGTCAGTCCCGGTTAAGGCCCCCACCAATGGTAGAGTGCTCAAATGGTGGAAGGAAAACGGTGCGGCGGTAGTATATAATGAGATCATTTGTGCTTTTGAAGCTAAAACTGGATTTGTGGACAAACATGCCTTCCGTATGTTAGGGCTTACAGATATGAGCGGATTTATGTGGCTCCACTCCCCTGCCCCTAATCCTGACAACCTTGATGAAGAAGGCACTCTTATCATCATGGTAGAGAGGGGAGAGGTATTTGCAGGAACGACTATAGCAGTCGTACTCCCCAAGTCGCACTTTATTAAGCATGAGCCAGCTACGCCTACCGAGTAACATGTGTAGTTCCCACCTAAACCATGTTGGACTTTCAGCATTGGCCATATCAATGGCCAGAGACATCCCCCCGTTTCCTATAACCTGTCCCCCATTGCCGGTGTCTAGGGACACAGGATTTTTACTGAGGCGTTTGTATCCAGGACCGTTGCCTCAGAGTCTCGTGGATACGCATCGCTGTTTATAGAGTGTATACTTGGGGCCTTGACTGTGGCGCTACTGTCCTTCCCGGAGAGGCTGGTATCCCTAATAAAGTTACAGGAGGGGTCTATAGAGCCGTCAACCCCTAGCTTCAAGGCCCAGATGTCAGCATTTCCCTTTCCAGTACCGAAGTAGCTTGTACTACCAGCTACTATGTATCCCCCCTCACGGGTTTGCCGGATGGAATTGGCCTCATCAGAGCCACCTCCCCCATAGGTCTTCTGCCACTCCACTGTCCCATCGGGCCCTAACTTCAAGACCCAGATGTCCTTCTCGCCAGCACCAAATGATCTTGTTTCACCAGCTACTATGTACCCCCCCTCACTGGTCTGCCGGATGGAATTGGCCTCATCAGAGCCACCTCCCCCATAGGTCTTCTGCCACTCCACTGTCCCATCGGGCCATAGCTTCAAGACCCAGACATCCTCCTCCCCAACACCGAAGGACCATGTCCTGCCAGCTACTATATACCCCCCGTCACTGGTCTGCTGGATGGAATTGGCCCAATCTGAGCTATCTCCCCCATAGGTCTTCTGCCACTCCACAGTACCATAAGGTTTGAGCTTCAAGATACAAAAGTCTTGAGACCGGGCATCAGAGGGCTGTGTCCAACCAGCCACTATGTACCCCCCATCACTGGTCTGCTGGATAGAATTGGCCCAATCAACACCACCTCCCCCGTAGGTCTTCTGCCACTCCACAGCCCCATCAGCCCTGAGCTTCAAGACCCAGATATCTACCTCATACCAGAGGGGGAACAAGGCCGTCCACCCAGCCACTACGTACCCCCCGTCCCTGGTCTCCTGGATGGAACTGGCCTCACCTCCCCCATAGGTCTTCTGCCACTCTACAGCCCCATTAGCCCTGAGTTTTAATACCCGAAACACCTGCCACCCAACACCGAACTGTGTCCAACCAGCCACTATGTACCCCCCATCACTGGTCTCCTGGACGGAATGGGCCTCATCCTGGTCAACCCCCCCATAGGTCTTCTCCCACTCCACTGCCCCATCTGGCCTGAGCTTTAAGACCCAGACGTCGTTCTCCCCGGCACCAAATGACCGTGTCACACCAGCCATTATATAACCCCCATCAGTGGTCTGCTGGATGGAAGAGGCCCAATCAGCATCTGCTCCACCATAAGTGGCGGCCCATCCGCCTGAGGCGGATAAAGAGGGGCATGCAATGGAGATAAGGAACGCATAGAGAAGTATGCAAGATGCAAAGCAGGGTATAAAAGTCACTCTGGCAGAGAAAGACTTTAAGTCCATTCAAGCGGAAATATAGCATACAGGCCGTGGAAACTCAAATATTTCCTGTTTAATCCGGTGGTAATCCACCTGAGGCGGACTTGCAACGACACTTAAAGTGTCATTTTTTCATTTCTCAGAGGTCTCATAGTGTTACTTCTCTTTACGGCCAATGCACCTGGCAGATTCGTAGAAATAGAAATAGGTTATGGCCAGGATAATAAAACCCACTGGCGATAATACGATACTGACTGCCAATGCACATCCAACAGTAACCAATGTAACAGGTATTTTCTCCTGGCCTGCCAGGTGGTTCAGGTGTAATGCCAGGTTCCTGTGTGAAATAAAGAGCCAGTAGAAATTGAAAAGGGGGACGTTCTGCAGGCCCACTGCCTCACCAGAGATGGGTTTCTTAATCCTTAATGGACTGACTTGCGCTAATTCCCACAACCTGGCCAAGAAAATCACATAATAGATACTTGCAACTACAAGGAGGGGGAGAGACATAAGCGACGCAAGGGCCGCAGGCGGAGAGACCAATTGCAAACAACAGAGGGGAATACCGACTGCATAGAGGGCTATGAAGATGGCAGGGTGAGGGGGGAGTTTCTTTTCCATGTCATTCTCCTCTCAATCTTATCTTAAGACGTGAAGACTACCTTGCAAGAATACCGTTCTTACGCAGACCTCATCACTGGTTCTGACGGGTGGCAGGGTCACTCCCGACGGCGGGTATAGGGCCGGATATGACGGCACCTCCGCCTGCCATTACTATCTTGCCGCCTTCCAGCAGGTAGAAGGTATTTTCGCCCCAGACAACCTTGTTCCCTGCAAACCCCCAGCACCATACAATGAAGGTAATAAAATCTTTTACGGGGAGGAGAAGGAGATGGGACAAGGTCTTAGTGTCCTTCAGGTAGACCACTTCAATAATAGTGGAGGTAAGCACCCTGGAGAGGAGATGGACAAAGAAGAGGGCCAGCCCCCAGGTGGAAAAGTCCGTTATTATCAAAAAGGCTATGGAAAATGGGGTGCCCCGTGTAAAGATGCGCAAGAAATAACCCGATGGCCTGCAACTCCTTATAGTCCTGGCCCAACGGACGTTATGTCTGAGGTATTCCATAAGCCCCGCCTCCTGGAGGACGACGTCCACCAGGTAGTCACAGAGATGGAGTTTATATCCGGCACTGATTATCCTATTCCCTATCTCATAGTCATCGGCCAGATAGTTGGCCAGGGCAACAAAACCCCCTATCTCATCCAGCACCCTGCGTCTCACGGCAATAGTGGCCCCTAGACCAAACTGCATCCCCAGGTAGTTGGCCACCAACACCGAGGGTAAGAAGTCCCCATTGATAAAGAATGCCTCAATGGCCGAGGCAAAACTGAAACTATCCTGCGTCCTATACAGACACGTGGTGCCCCCAACCTGGTCATCCTCAAAGGGGGCAACCACCCTTTTTAGATAATCGGGCCTCACTCTGGTATCGGCATCGTTGATGACAATCACCCCATATTTTGCCCGTTGATACATATTGTTCAGGTTACTTATCTTGAGGTTGGAGCCTATAATCTTATCAGAGACCACCAGCTCAATATCTTTCTCCGGAAGTTCTTTCTTGAGCCTCTCAACTACGGATACGGCAGGGTCATTAAGGTTTCTAACGCCAAAGATAACCTGGCAGACAGGGTAGTCTTGCTGGAGGTGACTCAAGAGATTCTCATAAAGGCCCTTTTCTATGCCATTTAAAGGTTTAAGAACGGTGACGGGCGGCAAGAACCCTGAGCGTAGCGAAGGGGAAGCGAACCCACTGGAGGCATTTCTACCCTTCCGGAAGAACTTACGGGTACAATAGAGGGACAGAAAGTAATAGAAGATAGAGGCTATTACTATCAGGGCAAAGAAGGACTTTAGAAAAAAGATAAGCATCCTCTAGTCCCTAGTTTTGGGCGTGCAGGACAAAAATGTTGTTGACAATAGCCCTATTAAAAAATTATAGATAGGATATTAAAGGTATAAGACCTGCGTAGGGGCACGGCGCGCCGTGCCCCTACTACCAGTATCAGGAGTGGCCCTGCCACCCTCAAATCTTAGACGGCCAGTTTTATAACTTGAAACGTGCTAATTGTCAAGACATTGTATAAGAAGGAGATACTGTGGACTGGGGAACTCATGTGGTACTTTCTGCTAAGCTTTTAGAGAGTTGCAACCTAGAAAAGGGCACCGCTATATACTCTGTAATCCCTGTTATTGATACGAAGCCGCCTCATTTCCACAGGGTCTACGCCCATATCCTTTCCAATCAGCCTGAATTTCTGGACGTGGCCATGGAACTCTTTGGCTCCAAGGAGGTAAAGGCAAGGAATTTTGATGCCCTGGAGAAAAAGGTGGAAAACAAGCTTAAGGAGTTGGGAGAGAAGCTGGCGTCCATACATACAGACGGTCTGGAGGAAAGGCAGAAGGTAGAGAACAAGATATACGCCTATAAGAGGATTACAGAGGAGACGCCCACCTTCCTCCAACATGCAGAGATGGCGAGTCAGATAGTGGGGGATAAGGACGTCAGCCATATAAGCCGCCACAAGATGAGTGCCGCCGTAAGCCTCTTAAGCCATATATATTTTGACCTCTGGAACAACCCGGTACAGGTCTTTCTCCCCGGTTGTTCCTACTGTTCTGCCCACTGGGAGTTCTGGGACAACATTGACTACATGAAATTCCGCTCCAATTTCTACAAACCTGAGAATATCAGTGCCTTCCGCAGGGAGATTGCCCAGGCCACGGTCTGGGATTGTAAACTCAAGCCAGAGGCCCTCATAAAGGCCCTCATCATACGTCTTGGAGAACTGAGCGAACCCAGGGTCCCTTACGAGATAGTGGACATGAGCATCAGAAACTTTATGCGGTACATGGGTATAAATGCGTATCAAAAGGCAGACAAGGAACTAGATTTCTGCCACGCACTTGAAAAGACTATACGGGAAATCATATACCGTCAATATAAAAAGCCAGAGCAGAGCTAGTAGGGGCACGTTGTCCGCCTAAGGCGGATGCCCCTACCACTGAGGAGAGCATTTCAACTTGAAGGCCGAGGAATTCCTGGACCTGCTGGCGGCGGCAGGGTATGACTTCTTCACAGGCGTCCCCTGTTCCATCATCGGGGACGTAATACTCTTACTGGAGAAAGACCCCCGAATCCCTTACGTCCCTGCCGTTAGAGAGGACGTGGCCGTGGGGCTTGCGGCCGGGGCCTACCTGGGTGGGAAGACCCCGTGCGTACTCATGCAAAACTCCGGCCTGGGCCAATGTCTTAATGCCTTGACCTCTCTGAACCTTATCTATAAAATCCCCAGCCTCTTAATCGTCACCTGGAGGGGTTATAAAGACAAGGACGCACCTGAACATCTGGTTATGGGAAAGGCGTGCACAAAGTTAATGGACTGTATAGGACTCCCTTACAGAGAACTCTCCCCCAAAAACGTCGCCAAGTCTATTGAATGGTCCAGAGAGATAACCTCTCAGAGACAGATACCCGTTGCCTTGCTCCTGCCCAGGGGGGTGCTAGAGTGAAGACCACTGCCGTATTAAAGACCATTGCGGGAACACTAAAAGAAGAGTTAGTGGTGGCGGCCAACGGCAGGGTCTCACGGGAGGCCTTTACCCTTAAGGACAGGCCCCAGAATTTTTACATGATTGGCTCTATGGGCCTGGCCTCTTCCATTGCCCTGGGTCTTGCCCTCACACAACCCCAACGTAAGGTAGTGATACTTGATGGCGACGGCAACGTACTCATGAACCTCGGGGGGCTGCCCCAGATAGGGGAACTCCTGCCACCCAATCTTGTCCACATAGTCATTGATAATGAGACCTACGGCTCCACGGGCAGCCAGGCCACAATATCCAGAAAGATACCCCTGGAGAAGATAGCCCAGGCCTCTGGTTATCCTGTGGTAGAAAAGGTTACTGAAGAAAAAGACTTCAAGCTGACTTTAGAGAGATGCCTTGAGAAAAAAGGCCCCTCTTTTCTCCTGGTAAAGGTAGAGGCAGAGGAAGGGCCCGAAGGGCTTCCCAGGGTCAGCCACAGCCCCGTCGCTATCCGGGATAGATTTATGGAGGCTATCAGAAGGAGTTAGGGATGCAAGAGCCGTTTGAGAGGATGGTACTATTAAACCCCGGCCCGGTGGTGGTATCGGAGAAGGTCAGGAAGGCCCTCCTTCGGGGAGACATCTGTCACAGGGAGGAAGAGTTCTCCCGCATCCTTAAGAGGGTAAGGCAGATGCTCCTTGCGGCCTTTACGCCTGGAGGGGGGTACACCTCGGCGATACTTACGGGTTCCGGCACTGCCGCCATGGAGGCCGCTATAGCCTCCTCCGTTGGGAAAGGCAAGGCCATCCTGATAATCAACAACGGCGTCTATGGCGAGAGGTTCTCCCGTATGGCCTCCATCTACGGCCACCGCAAGTTTGAGCTAGTCTACGACTGGAGGAAGTTACCAGACCCTGGCGACATTGAAAAGGCCCTCAGAGAGCACCCGGAGATACAGGTGGTAGCCCTTGTGCACCATGAGACCTCTACGGGCCTGATTAACCCCGTGAGGGAGATTGGCAAGGTAGCCAGGAAATACGGGAAGGTCTTCCTGCTGGACTCCATAAGCGGCCTCGGTGGGGAGGAGTTAGACCTGGAAGGATGTAACGTAGACCTCTGCGTCGGCTCGGCCAACAAATGCATACAGGGGCTCCCAGGCCTTTCCTTCGTATTGATTAAAAAGGAAGAAATGGAGAGGTTAAAGAAGATACCCCCCCGTTCCATGTACCTCCACATACCCACCCTCTGGGAGAGTCAGGAAAAGGGCACCGTCCCCTTTACCCCGTCTATCCCGATATTTTATGCCCTGGAGGCGGCCCTGGAGGAACTCCTGGAAGAAGGAGTCCAGGGCAGGATTGCCCGCTACAGGAAGGCCGCCGAGATCCTGCGTAGCGGCTTCAGAGAGATGGGCCTCAAGCCCTATCTACCTGAGAAGTTACTATCCAATACCATCACCACCCTTTATCTCCCCACCGGGTTTGACTATCAGACCCTCCATGACGGGTTAAAGGAGAATGGGTTCGTGATTTACGCCGGACAGGAACGCCTCAAGGGAGAAATCTTCAGGGTGGCCAACATGGGGGAACTTACCAGGAAGGACCTGGAAGGCTTCCTGGACTGTCTAAGGAAGATAACGTCCCGCCCCTCCACCTCAAGCAAGGCCGGGAGGTCTACGGTACACGCCATAATCCTTGCGGCAGGGGTAGGTAAGAGGCTCATGCCCATTACGGGCCAGAGGCCCAAATGCCTGATAGAAATCGGCGGGAAGACCTTGCTGGATAGATACCTGGAATCCCTGAAAGAATCTTCCATCACGGAGGTCACCTTTGTACTGGGCCACCTGAAGGAAATGATACTCCCGAGGCTCAAGGAGGCAGAAAAGCAATTCAACATCCGCTACATTTTTAATAAAAATTACACGAGGGGCAGTATCACCTCCCTCTGGGAGGCCAGGGAATCCGCCTTAGGCGGACAGGGCGACGTCCTCATTATGGACGCCGACGTCCTGTTCCACCCCACCCTTTTAAAAAGACTGCTTGAGTCCCCCAAAAAGAGTTGTTTCCTGCTGGAGGAGGACTTCACAGATACGGGAGAGGAGATGAAGCTCTTCGTCCAGGGAGAGAGGGTAACGGCCATCTCCAAAAAGAATGTCTTAAAGACACCCCTCGTAGGAGAGGGGGTAGGGTTCCTGAAGCTGGCCGGGGAGCATTGCCCTCAGCTCAGGAATACCCTGGAGGATTTTATTCGGGAAGGAAGGCTGGACGTGGAATATGAGGAGGCCCTGGACAGGCTGTTATCCTGCTGTGAGGTGGGCTACGAGCCCGTAGACGGCCTCCCCTGGATAGAGATAGACTTTGAGGAAGACATACGGAGGGCAGAGAGGGACATACTGCCAATGTTAGACGGCAACAAGGCGGTATCCGTCCCTTCCCCTTCACTTCGTTCAGGGTCAAGGGCCGGCTCAGGTGGACTGAGCGGCAAAAAGGGATTGAAAGGACGCCCATGATAAGGCAGGCCATTGTCCTGGTAACGGCCCTGAGGTGGGCACTGGAAGACTGTGCAGGATTACCCCTCTTCAAGCGTGCACTGCTGGCGGCCCAGAAAGGGGGAATAGAGGAGTTTTATATCGTTGCCAGGGAGGCCGCACAGCTCCAGCCTTTGTTACAGGACACAAGACTCAAGGCCACCTTGCGGTGGATTGAAGGGGGTCTGCCTGAAGAATTTTTTAAACCCGATACCAAGGCCGTCCCCGCCACCTCAACGGGGGTGTTGGTTATCAAGGCAGAATCGGTCTTTGATGCAAAGGTAATAGAAGAGGTACAGAACTGGGGGCTAGGGGAGGCGGTAGCCAGCCTGGCCGTCAGGAAGGGCACGGCAGAGCGGGGCACCTCTGTAAGGCTTGAGGGAGAAAAGGTTGCTGGCTTTGGGGATGAAGAGGCAGATGCCCTGACGGCAGGGATCCTCCTGGTAAGGCCAGAGGCACTGAGGGGGATAGACCTTGGCGACCACAGGAACCCCATAACCTTTACGGAACTAATCCGCCATCTAGCCAATAAAGGTACCGTAAGGGCGGTTAACGTTACCAAAGAGTTCTGCCATGAAGTTACCTCTCTGGAGACCCTCAAAGGCACAAAGAAGGCACTGTACAAACGGCTGGGCCTCCCCACGGATGGCCTGATGGCCATACATGTCAACAGAAAACTCTCCAGGCTTCTCACCAGGGTGTTAATAAGACTACCAATTACCCCCAACCAGATAACCCTTTGTAGTCTCCTTATTGGATTGACTGCCTGCTGGTTCTTCTGGCAGGGGGGCTACTGGTACGGCGTCTTTGCCGTATTGATATATCAGGCCTCGGTCATTGTGGATTTGAGCGACGGGGAGGTGGCCAGGCTGAAGTTTATGCAGTCCCAGTTTGGTGCCTGGCTTGATTCTGTCTGCGATAGTATAGTTTACGCAGGCATATTCCTCACCACTGCCCTGGCCCTCTCCAGACAAGGACATGCCAACGTCCTCTGGGCAGGCCTTGTCTCTGCCACTGCCGCCCTCGTATGCCTCAACCTGGATTCCTACTTGCTCATGCAAAAGGATACGGCGGGGGCGTCCAACACGTCAGCCCCTGCTAGGAGTGGCACTGCCACCTTTCTAGAAATGCTGTCCAACGTAGATACCTTCCAGATAATCCTTTTCCTCTTCGTATTTTCCGGGCAGATGCTGTGGTTCACCTGGGGCATGGCGGTGGGGTGGGGTGGTTACCTGACGGTCTCTCTTTCTAGACTCTTTCTAGGATGGATAGGGAGAAGTCGTGCAGCAACCTAAACCGCCAGAGGACGGTGTAGTCCTGAGCGTCTGCCCCCACGACTGCCCGGATACCTGCAGTATCCTATCCCACGTGAAGGGGGGCAGGCTGGTAAAAGTGGAGGGAAACCCTCACCACCCGGTGACCAGAGGTTTCCTCTGTCCAAAGGTAAGGCGCTATCCAGAAAGGGTCTATCGCCCTGAACGGGTGTTATATCCCATGAAAAGGGTAGGCCGGAGGGGTTCAGGCCGCTTCCAGAGGATTTCGTGGGAAGAGGCCGTGGAGACCATTGCCTCCCGCTGGAAGGCCATTATCGCC
>C687J35504_10002003_pt1 | contig 14051 bp, 10 predicted proteins | sample RifCSPhighO2_02_FD_35504 | JGI IMG/M metagenome (IMG submission 35504) | reverse complement strand
GAGTATTCTTTACCGCAGCGCATGATAACGTTACGGGTAAAAAATTGTATACAGCCGAAATAAGACCAATTCATGGATCATGGCTTGAGTTTTCAACCACCAGACATGAAACAATTACAGTTAAGATAGATAGACGCAGAAAATTCTTGGCTTCAACATTTTTAAGAGCAATCGGATTTTCCTCAAACGAAGACATAAAGGAATCTTTTAAGGGTTTGGAAGTGGACGGAAAGACATCTTTTATAGAAAATACTTTACAAAAAGATGAAACAGGAAGTTCCAAAGACGCAATTATTGAAATATTTAAAAAAATGCATCCCGGAGAACCGGTTGTTTTCGAAAAAGTTAAAGAAAACTTTGATGGACTATTCTTTAACTCTCGTCGTTATGATCTGGGCAAAGTAGGAAGATACAAGGTAAATAAAAAACTTAATGGAATGTCGGGATTCACAGAATCCAATGTCCAAATCTTGACGCGTGAGGATATTTTGGGAGCAATTAGTTTTCTTATTAAGTTAGCCCAGGGGTCTGAAGGCGTTGATGATATTGATAGCTTGGCAAACAGAAGGGTTAGACGCGTTGGCGAGTTGGTTGCAACAACAGCCTTTCGAGTTGGAGTTTTAAGACTTGAAAGAAGCATCAAGGAGAGAATGAGCCTTATCCAGCCGGATATTCCGCCATCAATCGGAGCCTTGATTAATGCAAGGCCAATTATGGCTTCGATTAATGAATTTTTCCGGACATCTCAATTGTCAACCATATTAGATCAAACAAATCCATTATCTGAAATAGACAATCTAAATCGTTTGACAGTTATGGGGACGGGCGGAATTTCCAGAGAAAGAGCAGCTTTCTCGATTAGAGACATCAATAGCTCCCAGTATGGAAGGATTTGTCCGATCAGAAGTCCTGAAGGACCTAATATTGGCTTAGTTACCTATCTGGCTTTATATTCCAAAGTCAATGAGCATGGATTTTTGGAGACTCCATATAGAAAAATTCATAAAGTAAAAAGGGGTAAAGAAACGCTTGTAACCGCAACGGACGAAATTGTTTATTTAGCAGCAGATGATGAAAGGAAATTCTATATTACTCACGCAGGCAGCTTGACCAAAAATGTTATAGAAGCTGATCGTGTTCCCGTTAGATATCAGGGTGGATTTATGGAAGTCGAAAAAGAAAAGATTGATTTTGTTGATGTTGTTCCGAGACAAGTTGTTGGAACTTCAGCCTCACTTATTCCTTTTGTTTCTCATGATGAGACAAACAGAGCTTTGATGGGTACCCACATGCAGTGTCAAGCAGTTCCTTTAGTTGCTCCACAGAGCCCAATGGTTGGTACGGATATGGAAAAAATTGTAGCTGGAGTTATGGGCCGCGTTGTTCGTGCTCCGTTTGATGGCATAATTACATATGCAGACGCAAATAAAATAACCATAAAAGGAAAGACGAGGAATGAAGAGAAAACTTATTCAATCGATTCTTTCAAAAGGACCTCTCAGGCAACTGCCTATACGCAAAGAGCAGCAGTTAAAGATGGGGACAAGGCTAAAAAAGGAGACCTTTTAATTGACGGTCCGTCTTCTGATAATGGAGAATTGGCGCTTGGACAAAATCTTTTGATTGCCTATGCATCTTTGGATGGACTTGGATATGAAGACGCGGTGGTTATATCAGACAGATTAGTTAGGGAAGATACCTTATCCTCTATCCATATCGAAAAACATGAAGCGGCAGTTGTGGAGACTAAGCTTGGGCCTGAAGAGACCACGAGAGATATTCCAAATGTTTCCGAGGAAGATTTAGCTAATCTTGATGAGGAAGGAATAGTCGTTGTAGGATCCGATGTAATTCCCGGAGACATTTTGGTTGGTAAAATTGCTCCAAAAGGCGAAACAGAGCTGACAGCCGAAGAAAGACTTTTGAGAGCTATTTTTGGAGAGCAGGCAAGGGAAGTTAGGGATACGTCCTTGAGGATGCCTCACGGAGAAAGGGGAACTGTAATTAGCGTCCAGATATTGGATAGAAAAAAGGGAGATGAACTAGAGCCCGGAACTTTGAGGAAAATTATTATTGAAGTTGCCCAGTTCAGGCATGTTGTAGTTGGAGACAAGCTAGCAGGACGTCATGGAAATAAAGGAGTTATTTCTAAGATTTTACCTCAAGCAGATATGCCTTATCTTGCAGATGGTACGCCAATTGATATTGTTATNTCTCCGATTTCTGTTTTGGCTCGTATGAATTTAGGACAATTATTGGAAGCACACTTGGGGTGGGCTTGTTCAAAGCTAGATATTAAGGTTGGAATTCCTGCTTTTGAGGAAGTTTCGGAAGATCGGATAGTAGCATCTTTAAAACAAGCGAAACTTCCTGAAAATGGCAAAACAACATTGTATGATGGCCGAACAGGAGAAGCATATGAAAACTCTGTGGTTGTTGGAATTGAATATATCATGAAACTTATTCACATGGTTGAAGACAAAACTCATGCGCGATCTACAGGGCCATATTCTTTGGTTACACAACAGCCTCTTGGAGGAAAAGCGCAAATGGGAGGACAACGTCTTGGGGAAATGGAAGTTTGGGCATTAGACGCACATCGAGCTCGCTATACACTTCAGGAAATGCTGACAATAAAATCTGACGATGTTGTTGGCCGCGCAAAAGCTTTTGAGGCGATTGTTAAGGGAGTTGATATTCCNACCCCGCGGGTGCCGGAATCATTTAAGGTTTTGATAAAAGAGCTNGCATCTTTGGGGTTAAGTATTACTCCGATTGGCGCAACAGTTGTTCCTGAAGCATTAGCGTCCTTGACAGTTGAAGGGAGCATTATTGAGAAAAAAGTTGAAGAAAAAATCGAGAAAGATGCTTTGGAATTACAGCAAGCCGCAGCAGCGGAAATACCGGTGGTTGATAAGATCGGATCTTAATTATGAATGGAATAAATATAGATAAAAAAATGAAAGATATTACAATTTTGGACTTTAAAGCCTTAAGGATTTCCTTAGCTTCCTCTAAAGATATTTTGGAATGGTCATATGGTGAAGTAACCAAGCCTGAAACCATTAATTACCGAACTTTACGACCGGAAAAAGATGGACTTTTTGACGAGAGAATTTTTGGACCAACTAAAGATTGGGAATGTTATTGTGGAAAATATAAAAGAATTAGATATAGGGGAATTGTCTGTGACAAATGTGGAGTTGAAGTTACCTTGTCTAGGGTTAGACGTGAAAGAATGGGGCATATCAACCTTGCAACGCCCGTTGCTCATGTCTGGTTTTTCAAAGGTTCATCCTCGCCTCTTTCTTTACTTTTGGATATGTCTCAAAAAAGCCTTGAATCCGTAATTTATTATGCTTCCTATTTGGTTATCAGTATCGATGAAGAAAAGAAAAAGCAAGCCTTGGACTCTTTCTCAGATTATATTGAAAAGAAAAAGCAACAACTAAAACAAGAATTAAGCCTTGAAGGGAAAAAGGTTGAAGAGGAAATGGAGCAGAAGAAAAAAGAAGCGCTTGGCAGCAAGTCCAAGATAGAACAAGGAGAACTTATCGAACAGGAAATAGAGCTTACAAAAAGACAGAAAACAACTGTTATTGCCGAAAGATTAGACCAGGAAAGCAAAAAATTGGATGAGATTTACGATGCGCTTTTGAAGCTCTTAAAAGGATTAAGGATTGGCGCAGTACTTTCAGAAGATGAATACTTCAAAATCTTAGAATATGATATTCCGGTTTTCTTCACAATTAGAACAGGCGCAGAAGGCCTGCTTGAATTATTGGAAAAAATTGATATTGCCGGTTTGATAGCGTCTTTAAGAAAAGAAGCAGAGAAAGCCAAAGGGCAAAAATATCTAAAATTAATAAAAAGATTAAGGCTGATTGAGTCAATCCGCAAGGCTGAAATTATGCCTTCGTTTATGTTGCTTTCGGTGCTTCCGGTTATTCCGCCGGATCTCAGACCCATGGTTCAGCTTTCCGGAGGACGCTTTGCAACATCCGACTTAAACGATTTGTATAGAAGGGTTATTAATAGGAATAATAGATTAAAGCATTTGATGAGTTTGGGTGCCCCGCAGATAATTCTTAAAAACGAGAGAAGAATGCTTCAGGAGGCAGTAGATTCATTAATTGACATTGCTCAAAGAAGTTCTCAGGTAACCAGCTCTCCCTTGAGATCTTTATCGGATATGTTGCGCGGAAAACAGGGAAGATTTAGACAAAACCTTTTGGGCAAAAGAGTTGATTATTCCGGGAGATCGGTAATTGTTGTTGGTCCTCAGCTAACTTTGTCTCAGTGCGGTCTGCCGAAAGAAATGGCTTTGGAAATGTTTAAACCCTTTGTTCTTCGGGAAGTTATCATCAGGGGATTTGCTCCGAATATAAAATCTGCAAAGAGATTTATCGAGAAGCGTCCCCCGGAAGTATTTGATATTTTAGAAGAAATTACCAAGAATCATCCGGTTCTTTTGAACCGAGCTCCAACGCTTCATAAGCTGGGAATTCAGGCATTTTATCCAATTTTAATAGAAGGATCTGCTATTGCTCTTCATCCTTGTGTCTGCGCGGGTTATAATGCTGATTTTGACGGAGATCAAATGGCAGTGCATATTCCTTTGTCCAAAAAAGCTCAAGAGGAAGCAATAACCTTGATGATGCCAAAACAAAATTTACTTAAGCCCGCAGACGGAGGAGCGATTACTCTTCCAAACAAAGAGATGGCAGTTGGAATCTATTACCTGACTTCAATTGATGAATCCTTAAGAAAAGAAGAACTTCCGATGTTTAGGGATATGCAAGATGCGCTTCTGACGCACAATGTTAAAACCATACAGCTTCGTGAGCCGATTATGATTAGAATTGAAGATAAAAACGAGGAAACAACAGTAGGTAGAATTTTGCTTAATGAGGCGCTTCCTAAATCTTTTGGATTTATCAATAAATCCATTAATGCATCCGGAATAAAAACAATTGTTACGGAAGCAATTACAAAAAGAACCCCTGATGAAGTAGAAAATCTAATCGATGCAATAAAAAAGCTCGGATTTTATGGAGCAACAGTATCAGGCATTTCAGTTTCGGTTTTCGATAATGAAATGATTCCCGAAAGAACAAAATTCATCCATGAGGCGGATAAAAAGATAATTCTAATTGAAGAAGATTATCAAAAAGGCTTGATAACAGATGAGGAAAGAAAACGCTTGTCAAATGACATTTGGCTTAAAGTAACAGATATAATTGCAGATCTTACTTGGAATAATTTAAAATCTACAAATGTTATAAAACTGATTATTGATTCCGAAGGAGCAAGGGCCGGAAAAGAACAATTGAAACAGCTTTCAGCTATGAAGGGTCTTATTTTGGATCCTTTAGGAAAAATTGTTGAATTGCCAATTAAGTCTAATTTTAGAGAGGGATTGTCAATTTTTGAATATGTTGCATCAGCCAGAGGCTCCAGAAAGGGTTTGACGGATTCAGCTTTAAAAACTGCAAATGCAGGTTATCTTACCCGTCGTTTGGTTGATTGTTCTCACGATGTGATCATAAGAAAAGAAGACTGCGGTACGAAAGAGGGAATTATTCTTATTAAAGATGAAAAAGATAGAACGACACCATTCTTACAAAGAATATTAGGTAGAGTTTCGGCAGGAAATGTGTATTCTCTCAAAACTAAGAAGATAATTGCTAAAGCTCAGGAGGAAATAACAGTTGCCCTTGCCAAAAAAATTGTTGATAATGAGGTTTCCGAAGTAATTGTCCGTTCAGCTATTACCTGTGAATTGGAATATGGAATTTGTGTCAAATGTTATGGTTGGGATTTTAGTACGAGAAAAACTGTTGAGCAAGGTGTGCCGGTTGGGGTAATTGCTGCTCAATCAATTGGAGAGCCGGGCACTCAGCTCACAATGAGAGTAAGGCATTTTGGAGGAGTGGTTATGTCTGACGTTACTCAAGGTTTGCCAAGAGTTGAAGAGCTTTTTGAAATGAGAACTCCAAAAGCATTGTCCCCAATAGCTGAATTTATGGGTAAAATCAAGCTTGAAACCACAGACGATGGATATTTGGTAACAATAAAAAGCACAAAGATTAAGCCGGCTCAAGAGTTAGAATACTTTATTCCTTTAACAGCAGCTCTTAATGTTAAGGATGGGGACGAAGTTTTGCCGGGAGTTCAACTGGCTCAGGGATATGTTGATCCGAAAGAAATGCTAAAGATCAAAGGCTTAACTGATGCGCAAAGGTATGTTATTTTGGAGGCTCAAAAGGTTTATGAATCTCAGGGTATTGCCATTAATGACAAGCATTTTGAAGTAGTTTTGAGAAAAATGTCTGACAAAGTTGTCGTAGAAACAGTCGGAGATACGTCTTTAATTCCGGGAGCATTTATTACTAAAACAAAATTTCAGGATATTAATTCCGGAATATTGTCCCAAGGAGGGGAACCTGCAACAGCCAGACAGACAATACTCGGAATTACAAAATCTGCTTTATATTCAGATTCATGGTTGTCTGCATCTTCTTTTCAGGAGACAACCAAAGTTCTGACCGAAGCAGCTTTGGAAGGCCGCGTTGACAACCTCATTGGCCTTAAAGAAAATGTCATCATTGGCCGTTTGATTCCAGTTGAAGGAAAAACCTCAAGTGAGGTATAATACGCATAACTTATGCCAACATTATCACAATTAAGTAAAAGAGGAAGAAAAAGGAAAATAAAAAAGAGCCGATCCGGTGCTTTAAGAAGGATTTTTAATGCCAAGGATCGGGTTTATAAATCAACTGTTTCTCCTCAAAAAAGAGGGGTGGTTACCTTGGTCAAAACGATGACTCCAAAAAAACCAAACTCGGCTTTAAGAAAAGTTGCCCGTGTCAAACTGTCAAATAAAATGGAAGTAACAGCCTATATCGGAGGAATTGGACACTCACTTTCCGAACACGGAATAGTTCTGGTCCGCGGCGGAAGAGTTAAAGATTTGCCGGGCGTAAAATATCATATCGTCAGAGGAAAATTTGATTTGCTTGGAGTTGAAAGTAGAAAAAAAGGAAGAAGCAGGTATGGAACCAAAAGAAATGTTATGGGAGGAGCAACAGCGCCGAAAGTAGTTACGGGAACCGCGTCAAACGCGGCTGCAGCATCACCAGTAAAGCCGGCAGCGTAAATTATGAATTCAAAATTCAAAGTGCAAAGTGCAAAATTGAGGAATATTTTAAAATAAGTACCTTAATTTTTAATTTTTCACTTTTAACTTTTAATTTATTTATATGAGACACAAACAAGCGCCAAGAAGAACAATTGATGGAGATTCGGTTTACAACAATAAGCAAATTGCTAAGTTTATTAACTACCTGATGAAAGATGGTAAAAAAACCGTGGCTCAAAATGTATTGTACGCAGCATTTGATTTGATTATCGGGAATAAAAAGGATCCGATTGCCACTTTTGAAAAAGCCTTGGATAGCGTTGGTCCGAAACAGGAAGTCAAAGCCAAAAGAGTCGGAGGAGCTAACTATCAAATTCCTATGGAAGTCAGACCTGAAAGAAGAGCGGCATTAGCAATGAAGTGGATTGTGGAGGCGGCGCGAAAAAGATCCAATAAAGATTATAAAGTTTTTGAAGCAAAATTAGCAGCAGAATTAATGGATGCTTCTAACGAACAAGGAGAAGCAATCAAGAAAAGAGATTCAGTGCTGCGCATGGCCCAAGCGAATAGAGCTTTTGGTCATTTTAAATGGTAATTATGTGAAGTCTCCCGAGGGGACCAACCGCGCCTTTGGCCACTTCAAGTGGTAAAATTATTTCTCAATTTTTTTGACGCTTCGATTATGTGCAAGTATTTCCGTCGCCATTCTTTTGCCGATAGTTTTCATATCCTCGACTAATTTTTTACTACCTTCATTAATTTGGAGATTAAGAGACATGAATGGAAGTTCTTTCCACATCTTGCCCTTTTTTCGGATAATTGGCTTTATTTCTTCCGGAAATGTCGGACCAAGGTCTTCTCCACTATTGTGCCAATGTCCGTGTAAAAAATTTATATCCTGAAATCCGGCTAGTTCTAGCGATTCATTAACGCGTCTCAGTGTCTGGCCAGATGCAGTATACTCATCAAACACGGCGGTATTATCAAGCGCGTTATATTTTTTGCCAATAGATTTAAGTCTATTAATTTCTTCGCGCTCAATCTGTCTTGCTTCCAGAGCGCTTAATTTTAAAGCGGGATCATTATCTCCTCCAAATCTTCTGTTGCTGACATCAATAATAAAAAAATTTGGAGGCGCTTCATTTGGGTATGCTTGTGACCAGCATTCTTTTATGGCAAACGCATAGGGAACAGAACTTGTTGCTGTTGCAAATATTAATTTTGGAGGGATATGAGAATCCGCTATTGGTCTACTCCATTCGTCTCTCCTATTTGTTCCGTCATGAAGAGACATTACCGCTTGCGAGAGCGAGTCATTCCAGCACCCTTCTTTTCCGATAATGTTAGTTTCGATAACGTCCGACTTGAGTATTAAGTGTTGAGTTTCTAATTCTGCAAGATTTGCCTCGCTCATATTTAGAATATTATATCATGGTAGCTTGGTTCAATAGGTCTTTCGAGGATTTTGTCGCCGATTTAAATTTTATTTATAGCATCCATTTTAATATTTTATTTCCAGAAATCTTCTTTTTACATTAAATTTAGCGTAATCAAAGTAATTGAAGAACCCTTCGCGTCCCAAAAGTGGGGTCTGGATATTTTCCCCAAATTGAACGACTGTTTCAAATTCTTTATTTCCAACTTTGATTTTTACGAAATGCATATAAGTGTCGATAGACAAACCACCCACGCCAGTTATTTTTTGAAGCTCGCCTTTTGCACAATTTATCCCGATTTCATCAGCAAATGAGGATGGAAAAACATTATAATCTGCGCCGGAATCAACGAGAGATTTGATAAAATTTTTACTCCATTTGCTTTTATTTCCCAGCTTAACCAAAACATATGGTCTATATATGGTTTTTAACTTTTTTACTTTCGAATCAAAAAATATATCTGGCAGAAAGTCGTATTTTATTATAGGCATGTTGGAGCAAGAGTAGTATTAAATGATGGTACAAACATGATTATTGCGTCCTCGATATTCTTTTTTTTGATAATTTCCTGTAGTTTGTCAAGATTCTTATTAGAGAATAAGACTTTTTTATAATTTTTATCTGTTGCAATCCATTTATTTTCGTTATTAAGATAGATTTTGGTGTTCATATACTTTATATTATCTCACACGTTGTCAAGGAAAAATATTTATTCCTAAAATTTTATCACCGATGACGATTTTGTTTACCACATCCATTCCCTTAGTGACGATTCCAAAATTTGTGTACTGACCGTTGAGCCAAGAGGCATCGGTTTTGGTGATGAAAAACTGAGCGTCATTGGAAATTTTGATATCTCCGCCTCTAGCAACACCCAAAGACCCGACGATAAAAGGTTTGCTATTTAACTCCGTTGCCATTTTCCCTCCGCCTGTTCCATTGCCGTCAGGATCTCCGCCCTGGATTACCCAATCTTCAACCCGGTGAAAAATTAAATTATCATAAAATCCGCTTTTGGCTTTACTGACAAAATTAGCAATCGTATTCGGCGCTTCTTTGGGATAGAAAGTGATCTCAATATCCCCTCTCTCAGTTTTTATGACGGCCGTCGTAGCAATTGAGATATCGTCTGCTTTTGATGTTTGGGAAGATAAAGATGCTGTTGAGGATGGGGTTAGATTCAGGGTTTGCGTCTGGGATGGAGATGGACTTGTCGAAGGAAGACCAAGCGCAATATTTTCAGCTGCAGGTTTTGGTTTTGCAGCATTATTATTAATTACAAAAACAACAAACAATCCAAGGAGAATTAAAACAACAATCATCATAATTTTTCCCACAAACGAAATTATACCACAGCCCCCCATTCCATAGGGGGGATTTATTTTAAAAGGAAATTTTACTTGAAGTACTCTAATGATACATATCATTAGAGTAGCAATCGGAAAGTTTTTTTCGTTGGCTTTTCTTTTTAGAAAGATTATGTTACTCTTGAGGGACTAAGAATATGGGAAAAGAAAAATATGTAAGTACAGATTCAGCTAATATTGCATTAGCGTTGGAGAAGGCAGGAATTAAATGTACGTCTATAACAATTAAATTTGATCCTCAAATAGAAAGAGACGTAAATAAATTTGTAATGGAAATTGAGGATGCTCATAAAAAGGCGGCAAAAAGCAAAATCGTTTTTCGTAGCTCTTTAATTCCAACTTTTCAACCTTCAAATCCTTAATCTATAACGATAGAATAAAATCAAAAAATATGTTATACTGATAAGCGTCATCTAGGAGGAAAAGAGCTTCCCTTACGAGGGAAGTTTTTATTAAAATAAGTTATGGTGCAAGATAAGCGGTACGTAGAGCTGGATCACATCAGAAATATTGGCATTATTGCCCATATTGACGCGGGCAAAACCACAACTACCGAACGCATTCTGTATTACACAGGGAAAACTTACAAAATCGGTGATATCGACGAAGGTACAACAGTCATGGATTGGATGGAAGAGGAAAGAAAACGCGGCATCACGATTGTTTCCGCTGCAACTACCGCATATTGGGGGGGGTACAGAATCAATATTATTGATACTCCGGGCCACGTTGATTTTACCGCCGAAGTGGAGCGCTCGCTTCGGGTTTTGGACGGAGGAATCACGGTTCTGGATGCGGAAGAAGGAGTTCAATCTCAATCTGAAACAGTCTGGAGACAGGCAGATAAATACAAAGTTCCCAGACTTTGCTTTGTGAACAAAATGGACAAGCTCGGAGCCGACTTTTTGACCACTGTCAAAAGTATCGAAGACAGGCTTGGAGCAAATCCCGCAATTATGGTTTTGCCAATTGGAGCTGAGGCAACCTTTAAGGGAGTTTATGATTTGCTTAACAGAAAATCAATTATTTGGTCAGGAGAAGAATTGGGCGCCAAATTTGCTGTCACAGATGAAATTCCGGAGGGAATGAAAGATAAGATTGAAGAATATAGAGCTAAGTTAGTTGAGAAGATTTCCGAGACAGACGATGTCCTCATGGGGAAATATCTCGAGAATAAAGAAATCTCAGTAGAAGAATTAAAAACCGCTTTAAGACGCGCGGTTATTGCCTATAAATTAGTTCCGATTTTTGCAGGAAGCTCTTTGAGAAACAAAGGCGTTCAACCTCTTTTGGATGGAGTCGTAGATTATTTGCCTTCGCCTGTTGATTTGGGTCAAGTTAAGGGANCTAATCCNAAAACAGGCGCGGAAGAAATAAGAAAACTAGTTCCTGAAGANCCNATTGCCGGTCTGGCATTTAAAATTCAAAATGATCCTCATGTCGGAAAATTAACTTATTTCAGAGTTTATTCGGGAAGAATTGCTGCGGGAACTTATATTTACAACAGCACCAAAAATGCCCAAGAAAGAGTAGGACGATTGCTCTTGATGCACTCAAATGAAAGAACAGAAATAAAAGAAGCATTTGCCGGAGAAATTGTGGCAATTGTCGGATTGAAAGATACTACTACGGGAGACACCTTGTGTGAACCCGAAAAACCAATTATTTTGGAAAAAATTACTTTTCCGGAACCGGTCATTTCTTTGGCAATTGAGCCTAAGACAAAATCAGATCAGGAAAAATTGGGTTACGCTTTGAAGCGATTAATGGATGAGGATCCGACTTTCCATGTAAAAACAAATCATGAAACAGGACAGACAATTATCTCAGGAGTGGGAGAGTTGCAGCTTGAAGTAAAAGTAAATACCATGAAAGCTGATTTTGGAGTCGAAGCAAATGTCGGAGCCCCTCAAGTTGCATATAAAGAAACTATTATAAAAACAGCAGAGGGCGAAGGAAAATACATTAAACAATCCGGAGGAAAAGGACAATACGGACATTGCCTTTTAAGAGTTGAGCCGCGACCCCGGGGTGAAGGCTTTGAATTTTTAAATGAAATTAAAGGTGGAACAATTCCTGCTGTTTTTATATCATCAATTGAAAAAGGCGTTAAGGAAACTATGGAAAATGGAATTTTACTCGGGTATCCGATGGTGGACATGAATGTGGCTGTTTACGATGGATCTTTCCATGAAGTTGACTCATCAGATATTGCCTTTAAGATCGCCGCATCCCAAGCTTTGCAGGCTGCTGCCAAAAAAGCCGGGCTTACGCTTTTGGAACCAATTATGAAAGTTGAAGTCACCACTCCGAGCGAATTTATGGGAGATGTGATTGGAGATTTATCTTCCAAAAGAGCGCAGATTTCAGGAACGGAAGAGAGAAGCAGAGCCACGATCATTTTGGCGATGGTTCCGTTGTCTGAGTTATCCGGGTATGCAACTGTGCTTCGCTCTATGACCAAAGGTAGAGCGTCTTATTATATGGAGCCGTCTCATTACGAAGAAGTTCCGCAAAATATCCAGAACGAAATGATTTCTAAGTCTACCTTCACCGGAAGAGTTAACGCCCAATAAAAAAGTCTGTTATAATTTAGTAATGCTGCCCGTATTGACTTTTGAACAAATATTGCTTTTGGTAGTTCTTTTCATGGTCTTCATTCTCCTTTTGGCTATTAGTTTTTTAGTTAGAGACTTAAAGAGAAAATCGGAAGTAAATTTGGGAGAGCAAAACAGAGCGCTTATCGCAAGTCAAAGATTGAATAAAGTTATTCTGCAAAGCCTGAATTTCAATGATGTTATTCAAAAAATTGCAGAGGCAATTCCCAATGAATTGTACTTTGATACGGGGATTGTTGCAGTTATCGAAAGGGTCAGTAAGACAGTTAAGAAAGTGGGAATATCTTCAGCCAAAGAAGCGCAGACCCTGGCGCACACATTGACAGATACATTTAATAATGTAGGAATTTCTTTGGATGATCAGAATAATTACATAGCAAGAGTTGTTAGGGAAAATAAGCACCTTACCACAAATGATCTTTACGATGTTTTATGTCCTCTTGTGACTAAAGAAGATGCGGGAAATATTCAAAGATTCATAGGCATACAAACAGCCGAGGTGTATCCGATTTACGGAAGCAGTAAGGAGGCAATTGGGGTTTTTGTCGCGGGTACCAAAAAGAAAAAAGAAGAACTTTCTAAATATGAACTTGCAATAATTCAAAATTTTGTGGATGGAGCCGGTATTGCCATGGAACACGCAATGTTTTACTCAAACCTTATAAAAATTTCTGAACAGCTGAGGTTGGCAAATGTAAAACTTACGCAATTAGATAAATTGAAAGATGAATTTGTGTCTTTAGCGTCTCATGAACTGCGGACTCCGATGACAGTTATTAAATCTTATCTTTGGTTAATGCTTGACAAAAATAATGCAGAGAGCCTTTCCGAAAAACAAAGAATGTATATTGACAGAGCTTATACTTCAACGCAAAGACTGATAGATTTAGTCAATGATATGTTGAATGTTTCCAGAATTGAATCAGGAAGATTTGCTCTTGCCATGAAGTTCATTGATCTTGGAGATTTGATTAATAAAATTTATGTAGAAATGCTGCCAAAAGCGCAGGAGCAAAAGATAAATTTGGAATTCGCAAGACCATTACAGCCCTTACCGAAGGTGCAGGCTGATCCGGAAAGAGTTGAGCAAGTGCTGATAAACTTAATTGGGAATTCTTTAAAATTCACACCTGAAAATGGTGCAATAAGAATATCAATCGATTATAGCTCTCAGATGCAGGAGGAAATTGTTTCAGTTGTGGATAATGGTAGGGGGATAATTCCCGGAGATATTTCGAAACTTTTCCAAAAATTTTCTATGGTTGGAACCAATTATTTGGTCAAACAAAATACTCAGGGAACAGGTCTGGGATTATATTTATCAAGGGCAATGATTGAGCTAATGGGAGGAAAAATTTGGGTAGAATCTGAAGGTTTGGGAAAAGGATCTAAATTCAGTTTTACTCTAAAAACCTCTTAGGAATTATACTTATCTAAGTATGTCTTTACTTCTTCGACTAAACTCCCCGGGGTGATTTGGCTTTTAATT
>C687J35504_10002001_pt1 | contig 14060 bp, 15 predicted proteins | sample RifCSPhighO2_02_FD_35504 | JGI IMG/M metagenome (IMG submission 35504) | reverse complement strand
GCCCTTCGCGCATATACGCCTCCGAGAAGAACCGCCAATATTTTGTCATAAAACCCACAACAAAGCAAGCTACGGTTTATATGAGTTGCTAAAACTTTAGCGAAGTAATTTTAAAATTCAAAATAAACGAAACCGTGCCGTCGGTGTTTGCTTTGATATTGGAAAGTGGCAATACCACATCTTTGAAATTAGACTCTTCAATCATTTTGTTTTTGAAACTAATGACGGCCGTATCGCTCACCGCCCGGCCTGATAGCAGAGTATTAAGGGACGGGTCCACGGAAACGCGCTCTAAAGTCACTTGTTCGGCCGCTAAAGTTCGCAATTTTACAAAAAGCGGCGACCAGGGAACGGTGTCTTCCTGAATTTTGGCCACTAAATCAACGCTGTTATTAAAAAGTTTTACCCTGGCCTGCAAATCGGCTATATCCTGCAAAGGAACCAAATTGCTTTCCGCCAAATCTTGAGCCGCCGCCTTTGAGCGATCAATTAAAATAAAATTAGCTACGGTAAAAGCCAGGGCAATAAAAACAAAAGTTCCGGCAATAACATTGCGCCAGCTCTTGATAAAACGAATAGTTGATTCCCGAAAATACTCCTCCTCCACACCCACGGCGGTAAGCGTTATAAGGCGATCTTTGGAGCGGGGCAGTTGGCCGCGCAGGGCCGCTCCCAAAACGCCATACCAGAGAGGCGAAAGCTGGCCGAATTTCATTATCGTCAAAACCTGAACATTTAATCCAAAACTGACCTTAACGGCCTGTGTAATTTCTTTACTGATCGGGGTGCTTATCAATAACACCTCGGTCACCGAAGCGCCCCATCGGCTGGAATAAAAGTTGAGTATCTGCTTAACATGGCTGATGAGAAAATCCTGTACGTCCTGGCTCGTAAGTTTTCGGCCGCCGATTTCTTTTTGCAAAGAAGACCAGGATTTAAAAAGACTGAAATAAAGATTACCGTTTTTCATGATCGTCAAATCCGGGCCATCGCTGGAAAGATTGATAACAAGATACGGAACGTCCTGTTTCAAACCGGCGGCATACTCCTTAATCACCCTTGTAAGGGACAACGAAGAAAATTCCACCGCGATCGTGGAAAAGTTCGCTTCTTTGAGTAAGCCAATTAATTCCTCAACGCTGGCAGAATTGGCAAAGGCGCCCAGAATCTCCAGTTGGCCTTGCTGATTTTCGCCCAAAATCTGATAGCTATAATAAGACGACTTAATGTCTATCGGGGAAACCATTCGCAAATTAAGTTCGGCGGTCTCCCGTAGATTTTTCTCGGCTACAAGCGGCATAGCAAGCGCTTGCGTGTAAATGTCGTCTGAAGGAATTAGCGCGATAACATGAATTATTTTGTTGAGCGGAGCAATTTGCTGATGAAGGGCCTTCAGACCGACTACCACTTTTGCCTTGTCTTGAACCTTGCCGTTGGTTATCAATCCTGGCGGCAACTGCACGGAGGCTTGTTTTAAATTGCCGTTTTCAATTACCGCGAAACGCAAAACTAAATCGGAAATTTCCAAACCGCCGATTGCCGGAACCGGATTCAAAAGATTTTTAATATTATCCAAAATCATAGCGCTGTTTCTTTAAGCGATTCTACTTTAACTTCCCCGGTTACGGGGTCTACCTCCAAAATCGCGACCATTTGCCTGCGAATCGCGAAGGCGCTGCCAACCGCGGTGACTTGATGCTTACCCACTCCGGCGCAGGTGTCTTTGCAGATAGTAACCGTTACCGCGCGATCTCCTAAAGCGAGCGTATACGGAGAGGGACACGATGAATCCGGACAATTTTTATTGAGGACGACTTTAATAGTAGCGTCATCAATGCCGGCCCTGGCGGCGGCCAATGCTTCCGCCGAAAGCCGGGCGGCAAAATTGGAAACATTAAAATAGTAAGTTAAAAATGCAATGGCGATTGCGATTTCAATGATAATGCCTCCCAAGAGGAGCATTGTCGGCAGACTTGAAATTCCTTTTAGTCGCATTTTAAGGGCTGTAGTTAATAATAACATCATCAACCGTCGGACTCTGGCCTCCATAGGCCGTCAGGAAAACTTTGTAACGCACGTAACGCTTGTTATTGTGGTCGGCACGCCTGATCTTAGCCTGAATATTGGGGCCGGTCGGTTCATAAAACGTCATAGAAGTACCGTCAGAACCGAGATAATCCCACGGTCCGCTTGAGCTGTTGGACGAAGCGATTTGGAAACTAACTTCGGTGCCGGAAGGAAGATCGCCTTGCCACATTATAGTGTTTATGGCCGCGCCACCCGTGGCTTGGGTATCAAAAATGCTGGAAGTAAGTTCCGCTGGAGAAGGCGGCGCCGGCGGGCTTAACGTGGTGACAACTTTATAATCGCTGACGCTGCAAGTGCTTCCGATACCGCTGTTATTGCAATTAAAACTGATCCAACCGACAACATCATTCCAAGCCCAACCGCTGAAAACTCCGCTGGAAGTGTTAAAAGTTACGCCGTAACTGGGAGAAGCGCCGGAAAAACTAATCCAGCCGATATTGTCATTCCACCCCCAGCCGGAAAGGTTTCCGGAACCGTCATTTACCACGCCCCAGTCGCCCGCTCCTCCGGTACAGCTGGGCGTCGGTGGCGCCGGCGTTGTAGCGCAATCCAAGGCAATGTAACCAACGTTGGAGGAGGCATACCCCGTCAACTCGGTACTGGTAACTTCAACTTGGTCATTGCCAAAATCAATCCAACCGATGGCGTCATTCCAAGCGTAACGTTCGGAAGCGCTGGTGCTGATGTTAGCCACGGCCAAAGCAACGCCGGCCGCGGCACCCAAGCCGCCCACAACCAATGAGGTAATAAGAATTATTTTTTTGTAAAAATTGGGTTTCATTTTTTAAAATCCCATAACCTTAATTGACCCGGGTTGACCGGTAGCGTCAATGTCGGTCGCGGTATCATAACGGCTGTTTGGAACCGTAATTGGCCCGGTTTGGCCGCTTCCGCCCGACCAATCCGTTTGACGAAAAACCAAATTGCGCCCCCGAGTCAAATATTTGACGAAGGTAGAATTTGAAGCGTCCCCTCCTTCCGACCAGAAAACAAAAACGGTGATTTTTTGCGTTGATGGATCATCCGTGCCGCCGGAAGTGACAATATTGCCGTCGCTGTCACGGCTAACATTGTCCAAAATAAAATAGCGCACGAACGACACGCCATCCAGTTCAATAGTTTCCATGCCGATGGAAGTTACAAAAGATGGTCCGGAGGTCGCCAGATAATATTCGGTCAGGGATTTATCCAAATTATAAACGCCAAGCCAGCTTCCTTCTGAAAAAACACTCGCCTTGTCCAGTAGTTCCTGGCCGAGGGACGTGGCTGTTTGTATATTTTTATTTTGAACGCTGGAGCGCAAGCTAGCGGTTATTGTCAGAACCGCGCCGCTTATCAACATGCCGGCAATCGTAATTCCAATAAGAATTTCTATTAAAGACTGCCCCTTACTGTTCTTGAATAGCGCCTTGAGCATTGATGGTAATCGTTTTTGTTGAGGAGGTGTTGCCTATTAACCTTATGGTAACACTCGCGGCAGAGTCGGGCAAACCTGTTATTTTCTCAAAAACCGTATCTTTGCTTGAACCGCTGGCCGGATCGGAAAATTCCACCGATGAGGGCAGGGTAACGGTCGTGGAAGCCGCAACAAACATCGGACCGCTGAAAAGCATATAAGCGCCGCGCCCGCCCGCAGGGCTATCAAAACGCACGCCCCACTCCGTACCGGATTCCTGGTTAATGGCTTTGGATTGGACATCACGCAAGAATCCAACCATTGATTTGGACGCCAATCTTATTTCCTGTTCTTGCCGAAACCTGGATAGGCTCAAAAAACCGCCCAGGCCAATTATGGCAATTAGTCCCACCACTATTAAAACCTCCGCCAGGGTAAACCCCCACACCAAACGAGTATTAGACGCTTTGCGCCGATTTTTTAAAAGTACCCGTTCTGGTGTGGGGGTAAAGCCCGAAAGCTTCCGCATTAAAATTGGGTAACTAATTGGTAAACCGGTACAAGAATGGAAAGCGCTATCAAAGCAATAATACTGCCGATGAATATGAGCAGCAGCGGCTCAATGAACGCGACCAGTCCCTTAACTGACGCGCTGATTTCGGAATCATAGAAATCGGCCAATGTCTGCAAAACTTCATCCAGATGGCCGGCTTTTTCCGAAATTGCCACCAAATTAATAACCACCGGCGGAAACGCCGTCTCGCGGCTAAAGGCCTCTCCCAAAGTCAATCCACGCGAGACGCCCTCGCTTGCAATCCTCTTGAGTGCCGCTCTAAGGACTGGGTGAACTACCGCGTCGGCGGTGATATTCAAGGCATCCAAAATCGGCAAACCGGCCGACATTAGCGAACTTAGAGTGGCCGCGAACCGTTGAACGGCAATTTTGTAAATCACTTCGCGAACAATCGGGATTTTATTTAAAATAAACGAGACAAACCTCTGGCCGCTAAGCGTCTTTTTAATAAAAAACCAGCCGAAAATGACTAGAAAGGCGATGATGCCGAGAATAAGTCCGGTATTATTGCCAAAAAAAGAACCAACAGAAAATACAACTCGCGAGAAAAGCGGCGGCTGAAAACCCCCACCCTGAAAAACATTGGCAATTCTGGGCAAGGCAAATGTGACCAAGAAAAAAAGTATTGCCAGAGAGAGGGCAAATAAAATAGCTGGATAAACTAGGGCAGACCGTATTCTATTGCGCAAATCGTTCTCTTTTTCCAGACCGACGCTAAGGCTTTCAAAAACTTTTTCCAAATTTCCCGACGCCTCTCCCGATTTCACCAAATTTACAAAGACCGGAGAAAAATATTTCGGATAGGAAGCAAAGGTCTGATAAAACGGCTGGCCCTTTTCCAAGTTTGACCTGATTTCCAACAGCAAGGACTTGACCACCTTTTTGTCAAAATTAGCAATCAAAACATTGATCGCCCGGAATAAATCAGTGCCTACCCTCAACATCAGCGCTAAGTATTTGGTCAAGAATACCTTGTCGGCAACATTAATTGTCTGGCCGAAAAAACTACGCGCTTTCCGTTCAAAACCCCGCTCTGCCGTAACCGTAACGGGCTTTAACCCCTTAGTGGCTAAAAATTCCAACACTTGCCCGCTGTTTTCGGCTTCCAAAAAACCTTCAACGGTCTTTCCGGACGCGTCCGCCGCCTTATAGTTGAATTTCATCCCGTTAGAAGTGGTAAATCATCGACTGTTTTTTGTAACTGGTTAGCATAAGGTTATTTTGCCGACAGAAGAAATGCCCAGATGGTGCCACTTCTAACGGGATTCATTCCTTGTTTAATTATAACACATCAAAAAAACGTTCTGGTCTGCCTACTCCCGAATAACGCGCAATACCTCTTCAATCGTGGTCGTTCCCTTCTCGGCTTTCCGCAAACCGTCCTCAAACATACTGATCATCCCGTTTTTACGAAGGGCTTTTTTCAAATTATCCAGCGTAAAACGAGGGTCAACGATAATGCCGCGCATTTCTTCATCCACTTCAAAGGCTTCAAAGATTGCCATTCTTCCCTTAAAGCCGATGTAGTTGCAAGACTGACAGCCCTTGCCCTTGAAAAGTTTTTTCGGCAGTTTGTCGGCGTCGGCGCCGACCAATTTAAGCTGATTTTTGATAGCCGCGGCAATTTCCGGACTAACCTCCTGAGGCGTAACGCATTCCGGGCAAATCTTTCTGACTAAGCGCTGGGCCATTATCAGGTTCAAAACCGCTGCCGCCAAAAACGGCTCCACTTTCATATCAAATAAACGCGGAATGGCCGATGGAGCGTCGTTGGTGTGCAAGCTGGAGATAACCAAATGCCCAGTTAATGCCGCCTGCACGGCGATATCGGCAGTTTCACTGTCGCGAATTTCGCCGACCATAATAATATTGGGGTCTTGGCGCAAAAGCGCTCTTAGCCCGCTGGCAAAAGTGATGCCCGCCGCCGTATTAACCTGCGTCTGATTGATGTACTTCATATCATATTCAACCGGGTCTTCTACCGTGCAGATATTCACCTCCGGTTTGTTCAAAACATTTACCATCGCGTAAAGTGTCGTGCTTTTGCCGGAACCGGTGGGGCCGGTAACCAAAACGATTCCGTAAGTTTTGGCAATGTTCCCCTTCACCAATTTAATGGTGTCCTCAAGCATGCCGATTTCCTCAAAAGCCAGCGCGCGGTTGGTCGCCAAGAGCAAACGCATTTCTACTTTTTCCCCATAAAAAGTCGGGATAACGGCAACGCGGATATCCAACGGCTCACCGCTGGCCTGGTAGCGAAAACGGCCGTCCTGCGGTTTGGCGTGTTCGTCCAAGCGCAAAGCGGCAAGCAATTTTATTCTGGCAATAATCGGAGCGTGAACTTCTTTCGGCAACCTAAGAATTTCGTGCAAAACTCCATCAATCCTGTAACGCACCAAAATAGTATCTTCCAATATTTCAATATGAATATCAGAAGCTCGGGAGGCAAGCGCATAGGAAATTAAGCTATTTACAATAGCCACGATTGGCACCTCGGCGGCCGCCTCTTTTTCCGCCTTGCCGAAAATCTGGGCACGTATTGACGCTTGAATGTTTTCCTCAATGGTTGTTTTGAAGTCCTCGGCGGAGCGGCGTCCGTAAACCTCAAAACCCTTGTCAATATCGTCCGCGGAACCGAGATAGGGCACGATTTTCGCCTTAAAACGGCTGTTTAAAAATTCAATCGCGGCCAGATCGGTGGGATCGTTCATTGCCACGTGCAAAGCGCCGTCGGGATCTTTTTTGAAAATAATTATCCTTTTTTGCCGAGCAATATCCTCGGGTAAAAGCCTGATAACCACTTCGTCAATGACCTGATGCACGAGGTTGGCAAGCGGCACCCCAAAGTACCGGCCAACCAGTTGTTTATAGTAATCAAACTTTATGTAATTGCGCGAAACCAAAATATCCGCCACCTGCTGGCCCATACGCTTGGCAATAACCAAAATGGAATCAAAATCCTCTTCGGCAATCAGCTTTTCTTTTACTAGAATTTCTTTTAACTGTTGGTCGGGAATTTTAACCATGTAGAACCAATCTTACTATAAGTATAGTAAAGATTGCGATTGGAATCCAAAGATAGTAAAAGGAAAGGCGAAATTCTTTTTTTCTTGAAATTAGCAAATACCCCACGGCGGCCAGCAACGCGACGGCAAATACCAAAGCCACATACAAGGTCCACCACGGATGCCCAACCAATAATATGCCGCTGGCAAAAAGATAATATTCAACCGGTTCAAAAAAGCGCTCGCCGTGTTTTTTATTCAAAATTCGCATCCCAACCAAACCTATAATAGAAGCGACCAGGGCAATTAGGGTTTTGAAAAAGAAATTAGTAAAAGCGTAGGAAATAAAATAGCTGATGCCCTGATACGGCGGCAGGAAATACTTAGAAAGCGCGCCGGCCTTCCAAAGATGATATTGCTGATAACTCAAATAGGNGCCCAGAAACAGAAACACTACTACCGAGATTAAGAAAACGAACTTGGCAAAGCGCAACAACAAATGAGGGCGCATTAGAATCTGCGCCCCCAAAAGTATTACGAGAATTGCTAAGCTATAGATCCAAACCAGGGTCATTGCCTACTTCGTAGATGGAATAAGCACTGCCGCCGTCGGTTGATTCTACATCATCACCGCCTCCGCTGGCATAACGAGAGCTTTCCATATTGGCATTCAGCTCAAACCACTTATTGGTATTGTCGCATGAATACGTATAAGCACTAGCAGTACTGGATGCCTCGTCACCCAACGGGTCTTGAGGCAACGCACTCAAGGGAGAACCGCCAGGAACTGAAGCAAGGTCAACCGGAACCCATCCCGAACCAGCAACGGTTCTTGCCGTATTAGCACTTTGTGTTCCAGTAACCGTGAGGTTTTCCACCGCACCCGTAACACTGCCCCAATAGTTGGTACCGCACGTTCCGCCAGCGCTATCAAGATCTGGACTAGAAACAGTGGAGAGGTACAAAACCACAGCGCCTCTGACNGTCGCNAAATCNGAAATTCTTTGAGAATCCCGAGCCTGGGCAAATAATTGCGCCGGATTCAAAATTAATACGACCGCGGTTGCTAATATTGCNATTATCGCTATNACGATAAGCAATTCTATTAATGTGAAACCTTTTTTTGTGTTTGTAATCATACGGTTAATTTTATGCCGACTACCGGCGAAGTCAAACGTCGGTTGTGGATAACCCAAGAACAAGTCAAAAGCTTTGTAGCTGCCCCAACTGGTCGAGACTTTAGGTTCATCGACTAACACCTTGTATCTTACCTTTTTAGTTTAAATGATCCACGCACAGCTTCCGCTACGCGTGCCTTGTTACGACTTAGCCCCTGTCACCGATCTTACCTTGCAACGACGAACGTCGCTGTTCGGGTATTACCGGCTTCCTTGACTTGACGGGCGGTGAGTACAGGACTCGAGAACGTATTCACCGTGGTATAGCTGACCCACGATTACTAGCGATTCCGACTTCATGAGGGCGAGTTGCAGCCCTCAATCTGAACTGGGGCCGGTTTTGATGGGATTAGCTCCGCCTTGCGGCTTGGCAACCCATTGTACCGGCCATTGTAACACGAGTGTAGCCCAGGGTATCAGAGGGCCATGCGGATTTGACGTCGTCCTCACCTTCCTCCGTGTTAAACACGGCAGTCCCCAGAGACATATCTAACTCTGGGCAAGGGTTGCGCTCGTTACCCCACTTAAGGGAACACTTCAAAGCACGAGCTGACGACAACCATGCAGCACCTGTGCTTACGTCCTTGAGAGACGACCCAACTTTCGCTGGATCTTCGTAAGCATTTCAAACCCTGGTAAGGTTCTTCGTTTATTGTCGAATTGAACCTCATGTTCCACCGCTTGTGCGAGTCCCCGTCTATTCCTTTGAGTTTTAAGCTTGCGCTCGTACTTCCCAGGCGGCAGACTTAACGCGTTAGCTACGCCGCTCCGAGGGTCGATACTCGAAACAGCTAGTCTGCATCGTTTAGGGCGTGGACTACAAGGGTATCTAATCCTTTTTGCTCCCCACGCTTTCGTGCTTAAGGGTCAGGAATGCCCTAGCTAAATGCCTTCGCCTTTGGTGTTCCATACGATATCAACGGATTTCACCCCTACACCGTATGTTCCATTAGCCTCTAGCACCCTCTAGTTTAGTCGTTTCCATTGCAGCGACACCGTTGAGCGGTGACATTTAACAACGGACGCACTAAACCCCCTACGCACTCTTTACGCCCAATAAATCCGGATAACGCTTGGAGCCCTCGTATTACCGCGGCTGCTGGCACGAGGTTTGCAGCTCCTTATTCCATGAGTACTGTCAATTACTTCATCCTCATTAAAAGCAGTTTACAGTCCGAAGACCTTCATCCTGCACGCGGCGTCGCTCGATCAGGCTTTCGCCCATTGTCGAATATTCTCGACTGCTGCCTCCCGTAGGAGTAGGAACCGTATCTCAGTTTCCTCGTTGGGGAACAGCCTCTTAGCTCCCCTACCGGTCATAGCCTTGGTGAGCCATTACCTCACCAACTAGCTGATCGGACCTAGGCCGATCTCGAAGTGACTTGCGTCTTTCGTCTTGCGACAATATCGGACATTACCCCACCTTTCGATGGGCTATTTCCGTCTTCGAGGTACGTACCAAGGTGTTACTAACCCGTTCGCCACTATCCATTTCCCTTACTTGACTTGATGTAATCGCATCTCATTTAGCAAATGAACCGTTCGACTTGCATGCCTTATCCACGCCGCCAGCGTTCATCCTGGACCAGGATCAAATCCTCAATAATAGAGTAGTCACTAATAATGCAAATACTTTCAATGATACGAATTCGCATTATTGAAAATAAGTTCGCATTATTCGCGATTACTCAAGAAAAAAATTGGGACAACTACAAAAATTTTGACTCTGCCCCGCAAACTGCGGGACGGTTTTGTTTGATTCTTGGTTGTGTTTCTTAAAAAGAGTACTAATTTTTTAAGAAACTATTTAGTTATCAAGGCCGCGATGTTGACTAAAACATCCGCCTCGATTTCTTAAGCTATTGATTAAGGAATCGGGGCGGATGTCCAAATAAATATTAAGTTTTAAACTTTATCTTATTGGCATTGACTACTATATACCAACCGCTGTCCGTGTCAACAGCGCGCGCAAGTCCATATGGTATCCTACTCGTATGTTGATTGACGGGAAAGCAATCGCGGCTGAACTTATCAAGGAATTGAGGGCTACCAAAAAATCATTCACTGGCAAAAAAGTGCTCAGCATTCTCGTGGGAAACAATCCCGCCTCATTAAATTTTCTGGAAAGAAAGGGGCGCGTCGCAGAAGAGTTGGGCGTTTCGTTCAGCATACAAAAAATAGCGCCGGAAATTTCCGAAACCGCGCTTATCGCAGAGGTAAAAAAATTAACCGAAGACGAGCGCGTCATCGGCGCCATCGTGCAGCTGCCGATTCCCGTTAAAAACGTTGACGTGCAAAAAGTGCTGGACGCAGTGCCATACGAAAAAGATATTGACTGCCTTGGAAGCAAACGGTCGCAAGAGTTTTTCAAAAATCCGCTTTCCGCCGTCATAGTTCCGCCTGCTGTGGGCACCGTACGGCGAATACTTTCATGCGCTGGCATTGCAAATGTTCGCGGCAAACGAATTACGGTGTATGGCTTTGGGCGACTCGTGGGAAAACCCGTTGCCGCGTGGGTCGAAGCCTCCGGCGCAAACGTAACGGTGCTTAGACGCAATTCAACGCAAGAGGAAGTCACAACTGCGCTTGGAGGTTCCGATATAATTGTAACCGGCGTTGGGCAAAAAAATCTGGTAAATGTTGAGGCGATTCGGCCCGGAAGCGTCGTGATTGACTTCGGCTTTCCTGCGGACATTGACGCAAACGCGGCACATACTCGCGGCATCATTGTAACACCGACGCCCGGCGGCACCGGTCCTGTATTAATTGCTGAACTTTTCAAAAATCTCTATACACTCAATTAAAAACCTCCGCATAAATGCGGAGGCGCCGAAGATTTTAATCTTGCTTTTTCAGACTGTCTATAAAATCCCTGATGGCTTGTGTTGGCCCGAGGATGTCGTTCAAAACAATGAGTAGGCCGGAGGCAAAGGCATAATCAACTTCTTTCTCATCAACACGGATGTGCTGAATGGCGTGGTAAATAACAGTTTTGTCGTCCATGGTGACTATTGATAGCGTAACGTCGTCTCCGGTTTTTAGGCTTTCCTTGGTGGAAAAGTAAAACCTGTCACTGACCGTCGTTATATCCTTAAAAGGAACGCGATAGAGAGTGTAGCGGTTAAATTCGGGCAGCATTTTCGTCAGATTATTCGGATCAAANTTGCGGAACGCTTCCTGNCCGTAAATTTCTTTGAAAGCNGGAACTCCCTGAAAATAATCAATGTTTTTCGCTCGCAAATTAAATCCCATCACCCCAAGGTCGTTGAGATTAGTCTTGCCATTCTCAACTTTTCTGAAATTTTCCAGAAGCACTTCAAGGTTGTCGTCAAACATTCCGGTTTTGGCAGTTTTGTGTCCGGTACTGGAACAGCCAACGGAGCACAGAACGGCTAGCAGCAGAGCGGCCGTTTTCATCGCTTTTTACCCCTTCAATGGGATATTCAAAGAACTCGCGCTGATATTAAAAAAATTCCCGCCTTTTGTCAACCGTTTATGGTTACTTAGAGACCTTGCTTTCTTAATAAATACGTTGTACAATGCCGCCTAGTTCCTTAAGGTTTCATTTTAAGGGGGTAGTCTATGGCGGAGACAGATGCGGAGCTTTTGAAGCGTTCCGTTTGCAAGGACCTCATCCAGAAAGAAGGTCTCGTCGCGGAGCTTTTGCGGGAGTCGGATCCCTTGTACGGATTTCTGATTCTCAACGCGCAGGATGCCCGGCCGGGGCCGCATTCCAATTGCCGGCATCGCAACATCGTCGGCGTGCTGTATCTGGGAAAGGTCGTTCCTCAATTCCTGATTTTTGGCGAGAGCAACCACGAGGTTGGCAACAGCATTGGGTTGCGCATTGCCGCCCATTTGCACATTGTCCCGATCGTGAATTGCAGCACGAATCAGAGGGGAGGGCGCGTTTACGAGCAGTATTGCTCGGCTTGCGCGCCGGCCACCGTCGCGTGCTTGCAGGCAGGTTCGGAAAATCTCCGCGAAGGAGACGCGCGATGAGGGTTTTGACAGAAGGTGAACTTAACAAAAACTTCCCGTTCTGGATTGGCCAGAGAATTCGTTGTCTCAATCTTGATTGCGGAGTCCTATTTATTCTTCAGGAAGGTGACACGGTTGCGGAGACAAGAGGCTGCACGCCGATTTACGGCCACTGGCCATCTATCATCGGCTATACCCACTACTACCGAATCCGTTGTCCCGGAAAGAAGTCTGGCTGGTCAGACTGCGACAAGATGCTGAATTTCCAGGTTAAAGTTTTCGACCAGCTGGTGCTTGCTTGCCCCGTTGGAGCCAGCCGGAAGAAATTGGAAGACCAAATAAACATCCGATAGGCGCACAAGCTGCGCCTTTTTTATTTATGGTGAGCCGAGCCGAACTATTTCCACCGCTATCATATGTGATAGCGCTTTGACGCGTCAAAGTGTTAAGATTTGCTGTTTGCGCCCTGTCCTTTGCGGATTTTATCCAAAAGCATATCAAGATCGCCGTCTAATACCTTTTCAATGTTGTGTACTTTAGCGTTGAACCGATGGTCCGTAATTCTGTCGTCGGGGAAATTATAAGTGCGGATTTTTTCTGACCTCTCCGCGGAGACAACTTGCGCGCGGCGCGCTTCGGTAACGTCTCCGAATTCTTTTGATCTTTGCATATCGTAAAGTTTTGCGCGGAGCATTTCCATCGCGCGTTCGCGGTTGGCGTGCTGGTTGCGCTCTTCGCGGCAGCCGACTACGATGCCGGTCGGCTTGTGCAAAATTCTGACGGCAGTCTCAACTTTGTTTACGTTCTGTCCGCCCGGGCCGCCGGCGCGGGAAAAAGTGACTTCCAAGTCATTCGGGTTAATGTTTACTTCTTTGGGTTCCACGACGGGAAGAATTACCACAGTGGCCGTGGAAGTGTGCACGCGGCCGGCTTTTTCNGTNGCCGGTATGCGNTGTACGCGATGCACNCCNGANTCCAATTTCAAAGAGTCGTAAACATTTTCGCCGTCAATACGCCCGACAAAAGTTTTATATCCGCCAATAGTGCCGGGGGAAGAATCGGCAACCGAAAAAGCCCAGCCGCGCTTCGCGGCATAACGCTGGTACATTCTNACNAANTCGCCGGCAAAAATAGAGGCTTCATCGCCGCCAGTACCGGCTCGGACTTCTAAAATGATTTTGTTGGCCACGCAAAAATTATTTCTTGCTCTTTTTTACCCTTGGTTTCTTCGCTGTCTTGGGGGTTTTAGCTGCTTTCGCGCGGCGGGCCTTAAACTTCTCAACTTTGCCGGCGGTATCAATAAGTTTTTCTTTACCGGTATAAAATGGGTGGCAGTTGTTGCAAATTTCAACGTTAAGCTCCGGCTTGGTGGAGCCGACCGTGAACTGATTGCCGCACGCGCATTTCACTTTCGCGTTGTCGTAATACTTGGGATGTATGTCTTGCTTCATAGTTCCTTATATTAGTCGTATTGGAATTTTTTTGCAACCTCGCGCAAGACTAGGAATTCAAAACGTCTATGTCTGATTGGAACTTTTGGGCTTTGTTGACTACCGGATCGCCGTACAGGAAACGGAACTTATACCAGTTGCCGCCCGCGTAATATTTCGCGGCCGCGCAGCGCTCCCGCAAAAACTCGTAAGGAAGGGAGTTTTTATTTTCTTCGGCATAGTTCCGACAAGAGCTGGAATTATAGGCATCTTTGAGATAAAGGCCGGTGGCGACAAAAGCATCGCCGTGACTCCAAGGGTTCGGCGGGTTGCTACCGGTTATTTCCTGGATTTTACTGCGGTAAAGTTTCCAAGTTGAAGGAATAAATTGCGCCGGACCCATCGCGC
>C687J35504_10001998_pt1 | contig 14069 bp, 16 predicted proteins | sample RifCSPhighO2_02_FD_35504 | JGI IMG/M metagenome (IMG submission 35504) | reverse complement strand
AGAAAACGATGGAATTCTTCAAGAAAGAAGCCGGCTATGAGATTGACGGCGTTATAACTATGAGCCCGAGAATGATATCGGACATACTGAAAGTGGTCGGCCCGATAGAAATGCCGGAATACGGCTTTGCGGTCAGCGATGAGAATTTTCTGTCCACTATTCAGGCGGAAGTGGAGTACGGCGACAACCGGGAACAACCGAAAAAGGTCGTCGTGGATATGGCGCCCAAATTACTTGAAAGGATAAACTCATCGGACCCCGGTAAGTGGCTGGATATATTCAATGTATTCGTATCGGGGTTGGATAAGAAGGATATCCTGATGTACTTCAAAGATCTGAGCTTAGAACAATTCGTGGCCAATAAGGAATTCGGCGGGCTTATCAAGAATACCGACGAGGATTATCTGATGGTGACATTAACCAACGTAAAGGGTTCGAAGACCGACAGGGTGACCGATAACTCTATTAAGGTATCGGTCCGGTTTGAGGAAGGCAGGATGATACACAAACTCGAGCTTACACGCCAGCACAACGGCGGTTCCACAAGGTATGGGTTTTACAACAAACAGAATCCGGCTTACGTGCGGGTACTTGTGCCCGAAGGTTCGGAGTTGCTGAGCATTTCCGGCAATTCAGATCCGGGATACAAACCGCTTATAAATTACTCCAACAGCAACTTCGAGCAGGACGACAATTTGTTCAAACTGGAGTCCGGCTTCAATTTTGAAAGCGAAAACGGAGTCAGCATCTATAACGAATCAAGCAAAACCGGCTTTGCTTTCTGGCTCATAACCGACCCGGGAAAGCAAAAAACGGTTGAGCTTGAATATATCGTCCCTGTGCCGAGCCACAACATTTACATTCAGAAACAGCCGGGACTTGAAGTTGACAATTTCGAGTTCCAAGTTGGCGATGTCCTCCTCTATAACGGGGATTTCGACAAAGACCTGGAGTTGAGGTTTAAGGCGGAATAGTGTTAAACTATTTGCCTATGGAAATCAGAGAAAAAGTGTATACCTTACACAGATATGTTGATGAAAATGGTGTTCCCGATCTGGGAAGGATATTTTCCAAAGAAGGCGAATCACCGCTTCGGAGGCATCTTGACCCCCAGCTAAAGAAAATATGGCACAATCAACCCAAAGAAGTTCAGGATGTTATTACCGGCCATTTGGGCAGATGCGGTGAGTGTAAAGAAGAATTTGAAGAAAAACCCGAAGAAAAACCGGACGAGCTACCTTTTTAATTTAGCACAAAATATTCCTCAACGATGTCGGCCGGTCTAAATACCGGCCTTGTTGTTAGACATTTCAATAATCTACAACTTAAGCTTAAGCATAGGTTGTAGAAGTGATTGTTTTGAGCTATGATACTTGTAAAAAATCGCAAGGTCAAAAAATAAAGTTGAGATAAAATGAAAAGTAGAAAGAACAACAAAATTCTGAAAGTTTTAAAGGCGATAGGCATTGGGGGAATGGTTTTGATGGCTCTGTCTCATCCGGCTGGAGGCGCTGCCGCCATAAAGTGGGTCAACGGCGCTTCTGACAGAAAAAAATTCAAGATCCAAAGGGCCGAATTTTTAAAAGCCCTGTGGTATCTTAAAAAAAGAAAATATGTTGAGGTTTTGGAACAAAACAACCAATTTATAAAAATAAAGATCAGCGGGAGTGGCATTGAAAGAATAAGAAGGTTTGATTTTGACAATCTTAGGATCGAGCCCATGAGGAAATGGGACAAAAGGTGGCGTATCGTCCTCTTTGATATTCCGGATACTAAAAAAGTTGCGAGAGAAGCTCTGCGCAGAAAATTAAAAGAATTGGGATTCCAGCGGCTTCAGAAAAGTGTTTTTGTTTGTCCGTGGGAGTGCGTAGATGAAATTATTTTTTTGAGGAAATTTTTTGAGATAGAGCCGTATGTGAGTATTATTTTGGCAGAGGCAATAGACAACGAAGCTGCCGTGTACCGTAAATTTGACCTATCTACAGCTTAAGCTTAAGCATAAGTTGTAGATTGAAGGAGAATGGAAGATGAATTTTTTATGAAGAATATTAGAAATTTCGTTATCGTAGCTCACGTTGATCATGGCAAGTCCACTTTGGCGGATCGATTTTTAGAATTGACCGGAACGGTGGAGAAAAGAAAGATGCAGGAGCAGTACCTGGACACGATGGAATTGGAACGAGAGCGTGGCATTACGATAAAACTCCAACCCGTTCGGATGTCCTATATATTACATACTAAGTCCTACATACTAAACTTGATTGATACCCCCGGACACGTCGACTTCTCATATGAAGTATCACGGTCTTTGGCAGCGGTTGAGGGGGCGATACTCCTCGTCGATGCTTCCAAAGGCGTACAGGCCCAGACTCTTGCCAATCTTCATCTCGCCAAGACACAAGGGCTGAAAATAATACCGGCAGTGAATAAGATCGACCTGCCAAATGCCAGAACCGCGCAAGTCAAAGAAGAACTGTCGTATCTTTTGGAAATGGAACAGAATGAGATACTAGAGGTGTCCGGCAAGACCGGGGCGAACGTGGAAAAGCTGCTTCAGGCAGTGATAGAAAAAGTGCCACCGCCAAGGCAGGATAATGAAACGAAAGCGCTTATCTTTGACTCTACCTTTGATGCCTACAAAGGAGTTATCGCATATGTCCGCATTTTCGACGGCGGTTTCAAAAGAGGAGACAAAATTGCGTCCTGGGCAACAAAAGCCAAATTTGACGTTCTTGAGGTCGGGTTCTTTGCTCCCAAGCTTACGTTGAGTTCTGAACTGTCCGCCGGAGATATCGGCTACATAGCCACCGGACTCAAAGACCCGGGGCTTATACGTGTCGGCGATACTCTCACCAACGCGGAATATTTAAATATTTCAACATTTAAACATTTAAACTTCCAGCCCCTGGCTGGGTACAAGGAACCCAAGCCGATGGTCTTTGCCAGTTTCTTTCCCGAAAATGCCGAGGACTACGACCTGCTCAAAGACGCTTTGGGGAAGCTCAAGCTGACGGACGCTTCTCTCATCTATGAGCCCGAATCATCGGTTGGTCTCGGCAGGGGATTCCGTCTTGGTTTTCTTGGTATGCTGCACGTCGAGATAATTTCTGAACGATTGAAACGCGAGTTCGGTTTGTCTTTGATAATCTCAACGCCTTCGGTTGAATATTCGGTCAAGCTTGCCAGCGGAGAAGAAGTCAGGATAAGGTCGGCGTCACTGCTTCCCGACCCGTCTAAAGTCGAAAGCATAGCCGAACCGGTGGTTGCTCTTGAAATAATAACCCCGAGCTCGTATCTGGGCAGCGTTATGGAACTTGTGTCCTCGTTCAGGAATACATACAAAGCGACTGATTATTTTGGCAAAGAGACGGCGCTTTTGAGGTATGAGGTGCCTTTGTCGGAAGTTATAACCGATTTTTATGACAAACTTAAAAGCGTATCGTCCGGCTACGCTTCAATGAGCTATGAGGTCAAGGGAATGACGGTCAACGACNTGGTGCGGCTGGACATCTTGATAGCCGGTGAGCTCGTCGAACCGTTCTCAAGGATAGTTCCGAAGGACAAAGCGTACTACGAAGGAAGGACAATGGTGACGAAGCTTAAAGAGGTTATTCCTCCCCAGTGGTTCGAGGTCGCAATTCAAGCCGTGATAGGCGGAAAGGTAATAGCGCGTGAATCCATAAGGGCAAGGAGAAAAGACGTGACCGGATATCTATACGGCGGCGACGTAACCCGCAAAATGAAACTTTTGGAAAAACAGAAAAAGGGGAAAAAGAAAATGAAAGAGGCGGGAAGGGTGAACTTGCCGCAAGACGTATTTTTAAAGATGCTCAAACGCTAGTATACTAGAGGTAAGAGTAAGAACCCCACCATACTTAGAGCGGTCAGAACCGCAACGATAATTGTGATGATGCGTAGCAGTTTCTTATTTGTAAACATATGATAACTTTGCGGGAAAACGAGAAGTTAATCAAGACGGTCAGACAGCACCGCTCTGTTGTGGCAGGTCCTATCACCTGGTCGGTCTTGCTTGCAGGCCTTGTTTCTTGGGCTTTTTTAAAATTTAAACTCGACGTTTTCGGCTACTCCTGGGAAATAGTCACCGGAGCCATACTTATAGCCGCTTTGATCATTCTATACAAGTTCTACATCTGGCGCAAAAACGCTCTTATCGTAACCAACCAAAGAGTGCTTCTGAATATCAGGCAAGGAGCGTTCTCACAGACGGTAACGGAGCTTCTTTACCGCGACATATACGACATCAGCTTTAAGCAAGTCGGCCTCTCTGCGCTTATGAACCGGTACGGAAAGTTGATAATCAAGACGCCGTCGGGAAACGAGGTTGCTTTTGACAAAGTACCGTCACCGGCCGGAGTAGTTGAGGCCATAAACAAGATAAGGGCCGGCAAAAAAGATGAACCTGCTCAATTCTAAAATTTTTACGGTTTTTATTTCCGTTGCCTCGGTTTGGATATTATTCTCGGTAATTTCGGTCGAGATCGAAAAGGACGAAATTAAAAANGAAGAAGCGAACATAGAATTCAAGATAACCAATATTAAGCGGGATAATGCGTCTCTTGAGGGATATATTAAAAACTTTAAAAATCCCGAATTTCTTGAAAAAGAAGCCCGCCTCCGCCTGAATTATAAAGCATCCGGCGAAGAAGTGGTGTTCGTCCATAGGGACATTAACTCGCAAAAAGCATCTTCGTCCGGCACGGGTCCCTCTCAGCGAACTGAAGAACCGCCAAACTACAAGAAATGGTGGCACTGGCTCTTGGGATTTTGAGCGGGTGAAGGGAATCGGACCCTCGTCTATTGCTTGGGAAGCAATCGTACTGCCACTGTACTACACCCGCCTATATTTGGAGCCGCCTCCCAGATTCGAACTGGGGACATCCACTTTACGAAAGTGGCGCTCTGCCAACTGAGCTAAGGCGGCCTAAATACTTACAAAATCTACACTAAATTTGAGTTTTTTTCAATAAAAAACCCCGCTAAGAGCGGGGGAAAAATATTAATTTGACATTACTAATACTCTTATCTGTTCGGCATCGAGCGTCTCGTGCGTCAGCAGGGCGTCGGCAATGTCAAGCAGTTTCTGCTTGTTTTCAGTGAGTAACTTATCCGCTCGGGCGTAATTGTCAGCCACTATTCGTTTCACTTCCTGGTCTATCTTTTGAGCTGTGTCCTCGCTATAATCCTGATGCTGGGCTATCTCGCGGCCGAGGAAGATCTGCTCTTCTTTCTTGCCGAATGTGAGCGGCCCCATCGCATTGCTCATACCCCACTCACATACCATCCGGCGAGCCAGATCGGTGACTCGTTCCAAATCGTTGCCTGCGCCGGTAGTGATACTGCCGATAGCAATTTCTTCGGCGATACGGCCGCCTAGCATAATGGCGATCTGGGTCTCAAGGTGTTCGCGAGAATAATTATGCTTTTCATCTATCGGCAGTTGCTGAGTTAAGCCGAGCGCCATCCCGCGGGGGATGATAGTTACTTTGTGGATCGGTTCAGCGTGAGGTAGCAGCATAGCAAGCAANGCGTGGCCGGCCTCATGAACCGCCGTCACCCGCTTTTCTTCGTCACCAATTACCATAGAGCGCCGTTCAGCGCCCATCAGCACCTTGTCTTTCGCAAACTCGAGGTCGATCATTCGGACGGATTTTTGACAGTACCGCGCCGCGTTGAGCGCCGCTTCGTTGACCAGATTTGCGAGATCGGCTCCCGAGAAACCCGACGTGCCGCGTGCCAACACCGTAATGTTGACGTCATCAGAAAGCGGTATCTTTTTCGTATGCACCGCAAGGATGCCTTCACGTCCTTTTATATCGGGTTTATTCACCATAACTCTCCGGTCAAATCGGCCGGGTCTTAGAAGAGCCGGGTCGAGAATATCGGGCCTGTTTGTTGCTGCGATGAGAATCACTCCTTCGTTGGACTCAAAACCGTCCATTTCAACCAGAAGCTGATTGAGCGTCTGTTCGCGCTCGTCGTGACCACCGCCTAGTCCTGCGCCGCGCTGCCGGCCGACGGCGTCGATCTCGTCGATGAAAATGATGCAAGGCGAATTCTTCTTACCCTGTTCGAAGAGGTCTCTTACCCTCGATGCTCCCACACCGACGAACATCTCCACGAAGTCAGAGCCGCTGATCGAGAAGAACGGCACATTTGCCTCGCCGGCAACGGCGCGCGCCAGCAGCGTCTTGCCCGTACCGGGCTGTCCCACCAGAAGTACGCCTCTAGGCAGGCGGCCTCCCAGTTTTTGGAACTTTCCCGGTTCTTTGAGAAATTCGACTACTTCTTGAAGCTCGATTTTTGCTTCTTCGACACCTGCGACATCTTTGAAAGTTACCTTCTTTTGGCTGTCTGACCGGGCCTTTGCCTTACTTTTGCCGAATGATAACGCTCTGTTGCCGCCCGCTTGCATCTGTCTCATAAAGAATAGCCAGAAGCCTATCATTAACAATATAGGACCCCAAGAGTAAAGAAACATTGCCAGAGGGCTGGATTTCGTTTCTTCGGCATCGACTCTCACCCCGCTTTCCACAAGCTGGTTCGCAAGCCCTTCATACTGGGCCGGCGCGTAAGTGTGGAACTGGTCGCCTGATCTCATTTGGCCGGATACTTCGTTTCCGGTAATGGTCACACTTATGATCTGTCCGCTTTTTGCCTGGTGAATGAACTCGCTGAAACTGACCTCGGTTTTATTTGGAGGCCCGTATTGCGAAGAAGAAGCCAACGAAAACATAAACGCAAGCATTCCGAACAAAATAAGCGCGGATACGGTTCTAAGGAAGACATTCTGCCTCACACAACCTCCTAATTATAAATGTTCCATTTTGGCAAAATTTAACCACAATTTTCAAAACACCGCAAATATTGTATAATATATCCGTGTTTAACTATACTAATAACAAAGCCCTGCTCAATATATACGCGGGAGCCGGAGGAGTTGATGCCCAGGATTGGGCTTCGATGTTATTCAGGATGTACCAGAGATATGCTCATAAAAAAGGCTGGTCTTTTGTCGTGCTTCATCATTCTTTTGGGGAGCAGGGCGGGACAAAGAGCGCGTCAACGGAGCTCAAGGGCGAAAGGGTCTATGACTTATTGAAGAGCGAATCAGGCGTACACCGCCTGGTCAGAATATCTCCTTTCTCGGCCAAAAAACTCCGCCACACGTCGTTTGCCATGGTGGAGTTTCTGCCGGAGATAGTTGCCGCAAATATCAAACTTGATTCTAAGGATTTGAGATTTGATGTGTTTCGTTCTTCCGGCCCCGGCGGTCAGAACGTGAACAAACTTGAAACCGCCATACGCGTGACGCATATTCCTACTGGGACCTCTGTTGCCGTTCAGTCCGAGCGGTCGCAAGCCCAGAACAAAGAAAAGGCCCTTCAAATGCTTTATTCAAAACTGGTCCAACGGATGGAGACGGAAAAGGCAAGCCAGGTCAACGAACTAAAGCCCGGGGTTTCTATAGAGTGGGGAAGCCAGATACGCTCATATGTTCTGCACCCGTATCAGATGGTCAAGGACCACAGGACCGGAGTTAAATCATCCCAGCCGGACAAGATTCTTGACGGCGAGTTGGACAAATTCATAAATCCGAAGTAAATTTAATATATCGAGATGACCCAGTAATACAACTTCCAGCATGTTCTTCTATGTCTATGTATTAAAAAGTAGCAAAGACAATCGGTTGTATATTGGGTATACCAATAACTTAGTTAGACGAATAGAAGAACATAAAAAGGGTTTGTCCTTTGCAACTAAGTTTCGATTTCCTTTCAAGACGATATACTTCGAGGGCTGTTTGAATGAAAAGGATGCCAAACGCAGAGAGCATTATCTCAAAACAACACAAGGAAGAAGATTCTTAGGATTAAGACTAAAAGAGTACACACGTAGTAAACCTGCGTTTGGCTCTGGAAGTTGATATACTGGGATGATAGAACTCAAGAACGTTTCAACAATATACGACGACACTTTGATGGCCCTTAGGGGCATTAATTTAAAGATCGGGCAGGGAGAATTCGTCTCTCTGGTCGGACCCTCCGGCGCGGGTAAATCAACCCTTCTCCGCCTTCTGACGAGAGAGCTCACTCCCCAAGAAGGCGAAGTCATATTGGACAGCGTCGATTTGGCTACGCTCTCCAGCGGCGAGATCCCCGTTTTAAGGAGGAAGATAGGGACCGTATATCAGGACTTCAAACTTCTTTCCAACAAGAACGCTTTTGAGAATGTCGCCTTTGCCCTTGAAGTTTGCGGAGTTGACGAGGACCAGGTCCAAGACGACGTGCCCAAGGTGCTTAACATCGTCGGACTGTCCGACAAAATAAACAGCTTTCCTCATCAAATGTCCGGCGGAGAGAAACAACGCCTTGCGATTGCTAGGGCTCTCATCCACCGGCCGAGGATAATTCTGGCTGATGAGCCGACAGGCAACCTGGATCTGGTGAATACTTACGATGTGGTAAAATTACTTATGAAGATAAACGAACTGGGCACGACGGTCATTCTCGCCACCCACAACAGGGAAGTGGTGAATGCGATAGGCAAGCGCGTGGTGACGATGGAAAAAGGCAAGATCGTTCGCGACCAGTCAGAGAACGGTAAATACGTACTATAACTATGAAGAAATCTTTTCAGAGAGTTGTTAAAGTGGGGTGGACCAACTTCAAACGTAATCGATACATCAGCATCGGCACGACGGGGGTTATGGTTCTGGTGCTTGTATTATTCTCCGGCCTGATGGCGGTCAACTTTTTGTCGTCTCAAGTAGTGGTCAATCTTCAGGAAAAGGTTGATGTGAGCGCTTATTTCAAAGCGGACATATCCGAGGAGGAGATACTAAGCGTCAAGTCGGAGCTGGAGTCGCTGAACAACGTAAAGAAGGTTGAGTATGTTTCGGCCGGCCAGGCCCTGGATGAGTTCAAGGAAAGGCATGCCGGCGACGCTGTCATACAGGATTCGCTGGCTGAACTTGACTTCAACCCTCTTCAGGCGTCTTTGAACATCAAAGCGGACGATCCATCCCAGTTTGCTTCCATAGTCCAATTCCTTGAAGCCAACAAGTTCAGAAGCGTCATAGACAAGATAAATTTTTACGAGAATGAAAAAGTTATCGGCCGCCTTCAAAGCATTTCCGGCGGTATCCAGAACTGGGGCTTCATCATTACGATGGTATTGGCGGTCATTGCCGTATTGGTCACTTTCAACACCATCCGCCTTACGATATATAACCAGAGGCAGGAAATAGAGATAATGAAGCTTGTCGGCGGTTCCAGTTGGCACATCAAGGCCCCGTATCTTATAGAGGGAGGACTATATGGCGCGTTCGCCGCTGCGGTCACGGCTGTGATATTCTATCCGGCGTTATTTTTCATATCACCGAAAGTCGCGGCGCTTATGCCCGGCGTGAGTTTGATGTCATACTTTTTGTCCAATATGTTCCAATTCTTGTTTCTCGTATTTTCTGTTGGCGTCCTTCTCGGCGTCGTGTCGAGCTTTGTGGCGATACGTCGATTCCTCAAAGTTTAGACTTGCTCGCCCTCCGCCAGCTTCTGCTTGGCGGTACGGGCCCTACGGGTTTGCCCAATATTTTCGTTAAAAGCTCCGCCTCTCCTTCACCATAGTTCACTATGGCTCAGTCGAATGCTCGCTTTTGCCTCAATCTTGGCCAAACGCGTGGCGTCTAAAATAATTCGTATTGAAAAAATCAGGGTTTTGGTCTATTATTTACCGGAACATTGAAATAGGCCGGGTGTTTATGAACCTAAGCCAAGGAGCGCTCAAGGCATTGCAGACAATGAGAGGCGAGGAGGGGGGCGTCTTTATGAGGGACTTGCCAATCAATTGTTACCCATCCCAGCCGCCGGAGAAGCGGTGCCAAATTCCGTGGGAAAAGGTCGTGTCTCCGGANGTTTTTGAAGAGTTGAAAAAGGCGGGTGCGATAGANTTGCATATAGAGGGTTCCGACTGGGACCAGTGGGCGATGACCCCGGCAGGCCTTAAGGCATTGCANGANGCCGGAATGAATACNAAAGAAGGCAAGCTTTCCAGAGACGACATCCAATGGCTTGCCGGTACCGGCTATTATGCTCAGTGAGGTTGAAAAACCTCACTTTTTGTTGTAAAATTATTCTGTTTTATGGAACTAAATAAGGAACAACTTGAATTCATAAAACCGCTGACCTGGGACGATGTTGCTGAAATTTGGCGTGGCAATGAGATAAACGAGGAGCATTGGAANAAGTATTATGAATCAAAGGGCCACAAGACGTGGGGCCAGTGGCGCAAGAAGTATATGGACGCTTATGCCGCGTTGGGCAAAGAATGGTATTTGGTAAAAGTTAAAGACCCATTGCTGTCGGTGCCNAATTTCCGAGGCGGGAATTANAAGGGCTGGAAAGATAATTTTTATGAAGGTAAGGAGTTGCCGAGATTGTCAGAAATTAAAGAACATCCGGCGGCGGGCGAATTTCTAAAAAATCTTCCGAACAAAACCACCATCATTGCTCTTAATACCGATATTGGCATAATTGTCGCTGAAGGTATGCACCGATGCGCCGCGATAACCAAAGCGGCAAAAGAAGGCAAGAAGATAGAGTTGAATTTGTATATCGCAATGGCTGATATAAAGAAAGAAGAAATACCCGACTTTACAAAAGAATAATATTGCGGGATCGTCTAAAGGTAGGACGTTTGGCTCTGAACCAAAAAATTGGGGTTCGAATCCCTGTCCCGCAGCAAGCTTGAGCACGGTTCGATGCTCAAAGAGTATAACCCTAATTCCTTATAATATGGAAAGGTTTTATGAGTATCTACAAAGTATAGGCATCTCTGATCCGCCGGATGTATTTGAGGTCGTACAAAAACTCTCTATAGAGAAGATAATCGATTTAGCGATTGAGTGTTATAAGTTAACTGAAACATCTGCCGAAAAACTTAGTAATGATAGTGTCTTTAATTTTTCTGCGAGCAGTACTCTTAGTGGTGGCATTAGGCCGTGCTCCGACGTGGAATGTAGAGTTAAAAATATATACGAATTAGCGAGCTTTGCAGCTCTCTATGCCGATAGAGTTGTTATTCCTAACCCTTTTGAACATATATATCACCGACTTTCGTCGGGTTTTGAGTTCTCAAACGAAGAACAATTATATTTTTTTATTAATACTTTGGTTGGGGACATTGTGGTGATGCTAAATTTAAAGCCCTTGGTTGAAAATAAAATATTAACAATCAACCCACAGCTAAGATCTTATTGTAAAGGATGTTGGGAGCGTAGATTATCAGAACAAAAGAAAATCCAGAAAGCTTTTAAAAAAGTTGAAGGAGGCGCCATTGATGACTTGAATAGAAACATTAAATTTACACTTGATACAAAAAATACAGTAGTAGCCGAAGGTAATAAAAATTATATTGGACAAGATGTTTTGCGATTTGCCATATTGCCAAAGGAATTTAATCCTTATACGAAACTAATACCTCACACATTTAGTGCTGCTGAAGTAAAGAAGTTAGGTCTCTGGGAGCCGGTCATCGTTCCAATTTTTGAAGATCTAATATTGCAAAAGTACTCAATGCTAGGTACTAATACAGCCTATCTAACAAATCGAGAAATGGAAGCAGACATAATATACCACCTAGGACACCAGGCCAAAGAGAGGTCTAAGGAAAAAGCAATGATTGATGGTCTTGCTCATGAACTGCCATTCGTTGGTGGTGCTTCTCTGGATACTCTTATAAAAGTTAGGATACAAGAAGCTGAATCGTTTGTTGTTTATAGAGATTCTGTAAAAAAGACATTAGAAGAAACGGGCGATGAGACTGATGTAAAAATTATTAAAAGAGTAGCCAAAGAAATAATAGAGCCACAATTAAATAAATTGAATCAGGTCGTTAGAGGTCATAGAAATGATTTTAACTCTAAAGGAGTGCGTAAAGTCGTTTTTAATAGCTTATTATTTACTGCTGGTCTTTTTGCAAATAATATTTCAGGACTAGATATAAAAGCTCTCCTTGCTCTTGGTGGAGCATATAAACTTGCCAATATTGTTGATGATTTTTCAGAGGCTCGTAAAATACCCACACAAGTAAAAAATAGTGATTACTATTTTTTATGGAAACTAGGGAAAGTAGTTGGTAAACAGTAAATATAGAGCGCTCAAAGAGCGTCGTTATNCCGCCACAGCGGGGTCCCGCTAAGGCGGGATAGGACACAGTTTATGTATTTTGTTTATATTATCAAAAGCTTAAAAGATGAGGGTTATTACATAGGACAAACAGATAACTTAAATTTGAGGATAGAAAAACACAACAAAGGACAAGTCCGTTCCACCCAAAATAGAATCCCGTTCATATTGGTTAGAAAAGAAACATTTGATACAAGGGGGGATGCCAGAAAAAGAGAAAATTATTTGAAGAAATTAAAGGGAGGAAATGAATTTAAAAAAATAATTTCAAGTTAGTACCCAGGGCTGCCGGGTCGTCTAATGGTAGGACGATGGATTCTGGCTCCATTAATCTAGGTTCGAGTCCTAGCCCGGCAGCTCTGGGCGTTAACATAATCTTTATAGCCCCGCAGCCCTGCCCGGGAAAACGACGTGAGATCCCAAGCCCGGCAGTTACGTTGAGACAAGTTCGGCTTCCGAGGATCCTAAATATTACAACAAATATGAAATGGTTTACAAAAAATAAAGATGGCATAATAGCTGGAGTTATCGGCAGCATTTTTAGCTCTATCCTGTTTGTCTATTTGTTGCAGCCATTGTTCTTAAGGGCACGATTACTTTTGGGTGACAAGAGTAATCTAGTTTTGTCATTTATAGTAAAACTTCTAACAATTTCCTTACCCATTTATATACTTATAACCTTGATTATTGCTTTTATAATATCCCTTAGGCTTGTGGAATTTGTTAAAACCAATAGAAAGGGCTTGAAAATAGTAAAGGCAATATATGCATCAAATAGGAACTCATTTAATATAACAAGGGAACTGAACAATGCTATACAGGGCGATAAATTATTAATTATTTTGTCAAATAATATTGCTGGTGATCCTGATTATGGAGTTACAAAAACTGGCACAGTAAAATATAGGTACAATGGTAAAATTGAAGAGAAAAAATATAGAGAAGGGGAAGTCATCAGTCTTCCCTAAGAAACTGGTTCAGCTCTCGATAGGGATAAAAACATGAAACTTTTATTTTCAAATTCAGGCCTTATAATGGGCACTCTGGGCAGTTTGTTAGTTGCTTTGGCATTTGGTAAATTTCCTAAAGAATTCGGGGGATCGACGACTGGTTCTGATGGTAAGGAGTATAATATTGCCTATGTAATCCATCCAAAATTATTTAAAATTGGGTTATGGCTCATCCCGATAGGATTTATTTTCCAACTGCTTATTCATTAGTCCGAGGAGGGTTAAAAGTAAACCAAAATTAATGCCCAAAATGAAATTATTTTTAGTTAGACACGGAGAAACCAAAGAGAACGTAGCTGGTATTTTGATGGGGCATCATCACGGTGTTTTGACAGAAAAAGGGAAAGCTCAAGCCAAGGAAACAGCAATGGTTTTAAAGGATTATAAATTTGCGCATATTTATAGTTCTGATCTAAATCGGTGCATAGATACTGCCGAGTTTATTAAAGAATTTCATCCCGACACGCCGTTGACTTTCACCAAAGAACTTAGAGAATTGAATATGGGAGCGTTTCAAGGCCAGATGACAAGTTCTGTAGATTGGGATAGTTTGTTCTCAGATGAGGTGAACGGGAAAGCGGAAGGCGGAGAGTCGTTATCTGAGTTAAAGACCAGGGCTCTGGATTTTGTCAGACAGTTATATGAACGGCATACCAGCGAGAATATTTTGTTGGTCACTCACGGCGGATGGATAGCACAAGTTATCTCTCACTTCGCGCGGGTACCATCAAGAGATATTTTTGATAAGATCGGCAATGCTCAAGTATTTGAGGTCGAGGTTGGTAAGGACTTAACCGGGAAGGTGTTAAATTTAAATCAATAGTATGAACCAAAACCAACCACAACCTAAATTCCG
>C687J35504_10001986_pt1 | contig 14101 bp, 14 predicted proteins | sample RifCSPhighO2_02_FD_35504 | JGI IMG/M metagenome (IMG submission 35504) | reverse complement strand
GCGGCCCGCCGATGGGAGAAGCAAGTAGGGCATAAACGACTATTATGGAAACAAAAAATAATTTCGGCTTGTAATTTTCATCGGAAAATTTACGCGCAAAAAACGGATTTAAGAGAGCCAAAATTGAAATCAATACAATAGCCAAATCGGCCAGCAAAAGAACGGCGAGAAACGGCTTTTCACGGAGCGCTGAAAAATCTCCGCTTTCCAGAAATCCTTCTTGGGCAGAATCATAATGAAATTGAGGATAAGGCAGGCCGTTTAAAACATTGACTAAACCGGAGTCGGAAAAAAGCCGGTAGGTTTTTGCGAGATGAAACCGGGCGTATTCAAAATGGCGGGATAAGATAAGTTCCAAAGCGGCCTTCTTCATCTCCGGGATAATTCTCATGTCAAAATTTTTATTCAGCGCTTCTTCATAATCCACCAGGCGAAGCGCCTCCGGCTCGCCAAGCCACTCGCTAAAAAGTTTTGCGTGGTAAAGATATAGCGCTTTGTCGGATTGGGAGTAAAACCCCCAAGTGCCGAGAATGAAGACGTTATAAAAGAGCCACGGCGACAGGGCGCCTAGAAAAATCAGAAAAGCAAAAAGAAAATTTTTCAAATTTTTCCGATTGAGGCCAGCGAGTAAAATTACTATGGGAACCAAAATAAAAAACCAGATTGCGACCGGCCGCACGAGCGCCGAGAGAGCCAGAAAAAGCGCCCCCAAAAAAAGTTCCCGCCGCCTCCCGCTTTTAACGTAAACCCCCAGCTCGAAAACGGCCGGCACGAAAAAGAGCATAAACAGGGCTTCGGCCATTATTTGGCTTGAGATAATCGCTCCAACCGGCTCCAGCGCGAAGAGAAAAGCGCCCCCCACGGCGATTTTCCGGTCAAAGATTTTTTTTCCGAAAATAAAAACAAAAACTGCCGCGAGAGACATCAAAATAGCGCCCGCGAGCGCCGGGAGATAAAGCGAAGTTTTGAGATAAACAAACGGGACTAAAAACGCCGGATAGAAAGGAGTCCGAAAATTATCGGGATGGGGCGTTTGAGAAATCTCCGTAGAATAAATCCCCTCGGCTAGCATATTTTTTGCGGTCTGGAGATAATTTAAGCTGTCCGCGACATACAAAAGCGAACGCTCCGAATCAAAAGACCAAAGCACAAAAAGGCGCAGGAGCAAGGCCGCGGAAAAAATTAAAATAGCAATTTTGTTGTCGTTCATGCTTGTTTTTTGATGAAATCTAAGATATTTCTGGCGCGGTTTTCCCAAGTATATTTTTTTACGTTTTCCAGGGCNCGCCGGGAGATTTTTTGAGAAAACGCCTTGTCGCCCAAAACTCTCGCGATCCCTTCGGCAAACGCCCGGGGATTATCCGGCTCAACGAAAAAAGCGTTGAACTCATTCAAAACTTCGCGCAAGGACGGCAGGTCAGAAACGACTATTGGAACTCCGGAGGCCATGTGGGCAAAAAGCTTAAGGGGCGAGGTGTGATATTTTGAAATCTCGTATTTGGCGGAATTGGGAATGACCAAAACATCCGCCGCCCGCTGGTTTTGAGGCAACAATTTATAAGGGAGGTAGCCGGTGAAAATAACGTCCGGATATTTTGACTGAAGCTCTTTTATCTGTGCTTTTCTCCCTCCTATCATAATCAACTTTGTATCCGGCGGAAACGAACGCGAGGCCTCCAGGAGGACATCATAACCTTTCCAAGCATCAAAAAGCCCTATAAACATTACTATTCTTTTATCAAGAGGCAAATTTAATCTCCGCCTTGCCTCTTCTTTTGAGACCGAGACCTGAAATTCATTAAAATCTATCCCGTCAGGAGCGACCAGAATATTCTCTCCGCCGAAACCGCTTTCAACCAATTTCTTTTTAAGATACGACGTGAGAACAACAAGCTGGGAGGCGTTCCGCATCCTGGCGGGGAGAGTATGAACCTCCAAAACAAAATTTTTGAAGAAAAAACCGGAAAAATCCTCGCGAGTGTAAANNAGGTCATATTTCTTAAACCAAAGATAAAATTTAGCGGAGAGGAGAAAAGTNAGGGACTCAATCCAAAAAGCGAACGGGCCCAAAATAAAATCAAGCGGAATTAAATCCAGAACCGGAAGCTTTTTTATTCTGAAATTCTGCGTCACCGCGTAATAGTCAAAGGGATTCGCCTTTATGCTGGTGAAGCGCCGCGGAAGAACAAGTTCCACCTCCAAGCCGGCTTTGGCGAAAGCCTCGCACATCTTCATGGTCTGAACGCCGTGCGCTCGCTCGGTCGGCATGCGAAAATTCGCAAGGTAGATTATTTTCATTTGATTACAAAAATATGGAATCCCGAGGTTTGATTTTTGGAAGGGAAAATGTAATCCAGAATCCGCGCCGGCCATATGAAAACGTGCCGCAGATAAGGCAGGAAGTGAATCAAGGTTTCAAAAAAACCGCGGAGTTTTTGAATCTCAATTTTTGAAAAGTTTTTTAAAAGCTCGCGGACTCCGTCCTCGGTAAAACGCCAATAGTCTTTATAAAAACCTTTTTCGGCATGGTAAGGAAACAGAAAGGGAACGTATAAAAACCCCTTGCCGCCCGGCTTNAGNACACGATAAAGCTCCGCAACAACTTTGTGCGGATTTTCAACATGTTCAAGTACGGATTTACAAATAAGAGCGTCAAAACTTTCGTCTGAAAAAGGAAGTTCNTGAATATCGCCTTTGATCGCCCCNGATGATGGCTCGGCGTTGATGTCAAAAACCACATAATCTGAATCTTTAAACAGCTCACGGTACTTTGACAACTCTTTTGAAAACGGCTCTCCCCCGCCCGCATCCAAAATTCTCCGGCCTTCNGCGATTTCTTTTATTTTCTCATCAAAAAATTTATCCCAAGNGGTCATTTTAGAAACATTCTTGACCAGACTTGAAAAGTGATAAGCGACCAGAGGGTGTTAAAGTGATAGGATTTTGACTCCAANTGTTCATCCAGCATTTTTTGAATTTCTTTGAAATCAAAAAAGTTCGTGTTTTGCGGATAATAATTNTCCGAAAGAACCTCACGGGCAAAATCCTTTAAATCTCCCCGAAGCCATTTGGAGGCNGGAGAAAACCAGCCGCGCTTCTCCTCCTTCAAAATAAAGGGCGGGAGGTCTTTGGCCAAGGCCTCGCGGAAAACGCGCTTGCCTCGGCGGCGCGTACCGATTTTGAACCGCGCGGGGATTTGAAAAGCCAATTTGACCATTTCCAGATCCAAAATCGGGACTCGTTCCTCCAGACCGTGGGCCATGGTCAGCTTGTCGGTTCTTAATAAAGATTCATCCTGAAGCCAGGTCTGAAAATCAACGGCCATCATTTGATTAGTCGCATCCTTCCAGCTTTTCTCAAAATACGGCGCGAAATGCTTTGCGCCGGCCAAAGCCATATTTGCTTCCGGTTTTAAAAACCTTGAAACAATCGCTTCTTTCTGCGACATGAAAGACAAAAAGCGCTCCACTCCGAAGGGCCGAAATTTTTGAGCATGCCCCGGCCAAATTAACGTTCCCAGACGGCGAGGCAGCTCTCCCAAACGCTCCAGCCAAAAATTATACCAATAGCGGTCGTACCCTCCGAAAAGTTCGTCGCCTCCGTCTCCGCCGAATACGACATCAACCTCTTTTTTCGCAAATTCGGCCAGAAGATATGTTGCTCCCTGAATGGGATTGGAAATCGGCTCATCCATGTGCCAGATAATTTTTTCAAAGTTTTCTTTCAAGTCCTTGCCCGCGATCACAAGCTCGTGATGCTCGGAGCCGAAATATTCGGCGCTCCTTCTCGCCAATGCAAAATCGGCATTGTAACGCTCTTCTTGAACGGGGGTTTCAAACCCGACGGAGAAGGTCTTCACCGGCGCCCCGGCCCAGCGGCTCATGGCGGCGAGAATCGCCGTGGAATCAATCCCGCCGGAAAGAAACAAGCCTAAAGGCCGGTCGGATATGAGCTGGCGCTTCACGGCTTCAAGAAATTTAACTCTTATCGCTTTCTTAATTTCTTCTTCCGATTCAAGATAGAAACCTTCTTTAAACTCCCAGAAAGGCTTAATTTCAAATTTTCCTTTGTCTAACACCACCCAATGGCCGGCCGGAAATTTTTTAATCCCCTCCCACATGGTAAACGGCGCTGGCACGTATAAAAAGCGAAAATAAAGATTCAGCGCTTCCGAATTCAAAGTCCGCGAAACATCATGACAAAAAACGGCTTTGGCTTCGGAAGAAAAAATAAAACGCCGGCCGTCAAAATAATAATAAAGCGGCTTCACGCCGNCGGGGTCGCGCGCCAGAAAAAGTTTTTTCTCAAAGTTATCCCAAATCGCGAAAGCAAAAATNCCGTTCAGGCGGGAAAGGCAGGCCGGACCTTCTCTGGCAAAAAGCTCCAGAAGCGTTTCAGTATCGGAATGCGAACGAAACTTTACNCCCTTAGCCTCGAGTTCTTGGCGAAGCTCCGGAAAATTATAAAGCTCGCCGTTATAAACCATGGCGTATCTCCCGTCCGGCGTGGACATGGGTTGATGACCCGCTGGCGAGGTATCAATAATCGCCAGACGCCGCGACCCCAGCGAAATTCCATCGGAGGTGAAAACACCTTCGTCATCCGGCCCGCGATGGCGGGTTCGCTCGTTCATTTTTTCCATAAGCCCACGGTCCGAAAAATTAAAGCCGTTGATGGCGCACATAAAATCTATTCTATTTTCTTTATAACCATCGTTGGGCCGTTATTCTCCCGCTCAAAAATTTTTTTNANNCCNCCGCCGAAACCGTTCGTAACATCATCCTCGTTTTGCCGGAATCCTTCAAAGGTTTCAAGCGTCTCGCCCGTGTTCTGAAAATAATCGTCCGCTCCGCGAAGTTCGGCAAACTCGGGGCTCAAAACCAAATACTCATAACCGCGACTTTCCAGATAAGCTCCCGGGTTTTCAAAAAACTTGCCGGCTTTCACCGTGTAAAGGTTCAAAGCATGATAACGTTTTTCCGGAAGGAAGCGCGACGGGAGCGTCCGTTCCGCCTCATCAATCTTCCGCAAGGAATCCGGGTCAAGCGCTTCCTGTTCGGCAATGGCCTGGGGGAGCGACGGCAAACGCGCGAGGCGCGCGAGCACTATAATTTTCGCCCCTTTCGGAACATGCGCCCGAATCCAGCTTGCGGCTTGAAGCCTGGTGTCATTTTTTAAAAGCAGAAAATCCAGCCGTAAAACGCCCATGAGCATAATCAAAAAAGCCAGAGCTCCTAAAATAGCCACTGCGGGCTTAAAACTGCCGGCAGCCTTTTCCCAAACGGCATAAAGACCATACCCGGCGNTAACGGCAAAAACGGGATAGAGCATNAAAATATAGCGGTCGAGATGGAAGAAAATAAAATAAAAAATCGCGACATACGACAGAATAAATCCGAAAACCGGCAAAAAATACTCTCTTTTATAAAAGAAACTGAAAACCAATCCCAGAATCAAAAATAACAAGAGCGCGGGTTCGGCTTTAAAAAGTCCCTCCAGATAAAAACCATAGCCTCCGAGAAATCCGACAAAACTTCTGGTTTGCCCCGTAATATTTTCCGAGCTCACCACCAAACCCGGAGGGTTCAGCAAAAAAGCCAAAAACCCGAGGCCGATAAGGATGGCGGGCGGAGCATAAATCCATTTTTCGCGAAAAATTTTTTTAAGCGGGGGGCGGTCGTAAAAGAAAAACCAAAACGCCATAAAAACCGCGGCCAGAAGCGCTTGATAGTTTATTCCCACCCCTAAGCCGGCGACGAGAGCCACGCTTATATATTTCTTCTTAAGAGAAAAATCGTCCCGGGAGAGAAGATAAAAAACCAAAGCAAAAACAAAAGTGACCGGAACCCAATGCCGCGCCCAATGGGAAAAATCAACATGGAGGAAACTTAACGCTAAAAACGCCGCGGCCAGAAGTCCCACTGCTTCTTTTTTAAAAATATTCTTTCCTATTTTATACGTCAGCCAAACCGTCCCCACCCCGAAGAGAGCCGAGATAAAGCGCGCGGCCAAAAAAAGCGAAGAAGGATCGGCAATTATAAAGCTCTTGAATTCCGTAAAAGTCCCCCCGAAAAATAAAAATTTAAATCCCAGGACAAGAGAAAAAGGAATCAGATAAAGGTAGGAAAGATAGGGGGGAAAATAAAGAATGTTTNTGAACTCCTCCGAGTGAAAAGCGGGAATAAGGCTTCCCAGCTCCATCATTTTAAGGGCTCCTAAAATGGCGGGCGGCTCATCCGCCACCACCCAAAGAGGCAGGCCGTATCCAATGCCGAAAAGGCGCAGCAAGAAAGCGGCCAGCAAAACAAGAAAAAGCTTTCCGTTAAAATCGCCCCAAAAATTCATTAAAGGCGTTTTTGAGATAGGCCAGGTGCCTGCCTCCGAGCCCCTGATGGCAGCCCACGAGAAAAGAATTTTTCATTATCCGCTCCGCCGCCGGATATTTTCGTTCCAAATTTTTCACAGCCAGACGCTTAAAAGCCGGCTGACGCAGAACATTGCCGGTAAAAATAGGCCTGGTCTGGATATTTCGCTTCTCCAAAAATTTTACAATTTCCAACCGGGAAAAGGGCGCTTGGGACCTAATGGTGAGCGGAAAAGCCAGCCAGCTTGTGCGGCTTTCCGGCGTCTGCCGCGGCAGTTCAAAAAATTTATTCCACTTCTTAAAAAACATTAGAAGCTCCTGAAAATTATCCCGCCGGCGTTTGGCAAAACGCGGAAGCTTTTTAAGCTGGGCCAGACCAAAAGCCGAACCCATCTCGAGCGGCAAGAAATTATAACCAACCTCCGTGAAAAAGAATTTCCCGTCATAAGGCACGCCGGCGAGTTTCTTCGTAAATCTTTTGCCAACGTCCTCGGATTCGGAAAAAAGCCCCGAGGAACGGCCCCACCCCCGCAGAACCAAAAGGCGCCGATACCAATCGCGGCGATTCACCAAAATCATTCCGCCGCCTCCGCCGGCGTTTATAACGTGCGAACCGTAAAAACTGGTAGTGGAAATATCAGAAAAAGCACCGGTAGGTTTGTCTTTAAATTCAGCGCCGAGAGTATCGCAGGAGTCCTCAATCAGAGAAAGTTTGTATTTATTCGCCGACGAGCCGGAATTTACCATCACGCCGTATTTTTTGCCGAAAAGAGCGGCAACTTTTTTTTCAAAAGCTCTGGTCTCAATTCCCAAAGAAGTGCGGTGTTCTCTGATTACCCTTGCCACCGCCTTTTCCTCCTCGCGGTCATGAACCGAAAGAGCATAAGGCACTTTGAGCTTGGTATGTTTATTCATAACCGAAAAAAGATTTTATCTGCCGGCCAGTAAGCTCGACCGCTGAATTTTTCTTCTCATAAAATTTTTTATACCAATCCACCGTCAGCTTTACGCTCGTTTCAAAATCGAGCCGCGGCCGCCAATTCAGGAAAGAGCCGGCTTTGGCGATGTCCAGTTTTAAAAACTGGGCTTCATACTTATTAGCAGAGGCATCAGCCGAAATATCATATTCCCGGCCGCCAAAACCGGTAAGAACGTTTTCTAAAAGCCGCTTGACCGTCAGATGGCTTTCATCGTTCGGCCCGAAATTCCACGCTCCGGACAAATCTTTCTTCCCTTCATAAAGCCCGCGGGCCAGGAGCAAATAGCCGCAAAGCGGGTCCAAGACATGCTGCCAGGGACGGATAGCGTCCGGATTTCGCACCAAGAGCTTAGCGCCATTTTCATAGACAGCGCGCACGATATCGGGGACAATTCTGTCCTGTCCCCAATCCCCTCCTCCAAGCACATTTCCAGCGCGGGCGATGGCCAGCGGCAGGGAAAAAGATTTTAAATACGACTGCGCGATAAGGTCGGCCGCGGCTTTGGACGAGCTATACGGGTCGTGGCCGCCCAAAGGGTCTGCTTCGCGATAAGCGTGGCTTGATTCCTTATTGTCATAAACCTTGTCAGTNGTAATGATAACCGCGGCGCGGACACGGCTACTTTCCTTCACAGTTTGAAGAAGATTAACCGTCCCNATGACATTGGTAGAAAACGTTTCCAGCGGGTCGTCATAACTCTTNAACACCAGCGGTTGGGCGGCCAAGTGAAACACAATCTCCGGTTTTTCTTTTTCCATCACGGCGCTAACATTTTTGAAATTCCTGATGTCCAGGAAATGATTCCGCGTCCGCTCCTTAAGCCGCAAAAGATTAAAAAGACTCGGTCGGGTGTGGGGTTTAAGCGCGAGCCCGGCTACCTTGGCGCCGAAACCAAGCAATATTTCCGAAAGCCACGCGCCTTTAAAACCGGAATGCCCGGTAATCAAGACCTTTTTGCCNCGGAAAAACTCCGGAAGATCATTCATCTCGGTTTTTTTATTTTTCCCAGACAGCCCAGGGACGGGAATNCTGCCAGAGACGNTTNAATTCCTCCATCTCCGCATANGTATCCATGGCNTTCCAAAACCCATCGTGCCTNAAAATNGAAAGTTGGCGCGCCTGGACCAGTTTCCCCAAAGCATCCTCGACCGGCCTCCCGTCAAGATAATCAAAAAAATCTTTTTTAAAAACCATAAACCCTCCGTTGATATACTCTTCCANAACCGGTTTTTGGCGAAAGCTGGTGACGAGGTTTTTCTCCGCATCGACGCCCACCAGGCCGTATTTGGAATAAGGATGAACTCCGGTAATGGTGCCCACGGTATTCTGCCGGCGATGAAATTCCACCAAAGCCTCNATATTTACATTTCCCACGCCGTCGCCGTAGGTAATCATAAAGTCCTCATCGTTCAGATATTTACGACAGCGCAAAATTCTCTCGCCCGTGAAACTTTCCAGGCCCGTATCCGCAAAAGTAATTTTAAAGTCGTCCAATTTATCGCTGTGAAATTCCATCGAATTTTTCGGCGCGTCCCAAGTGAGGTCGTTTGAAAAAACATGATGCTTTAAAAAATAGTCCTTAATCATGTTGCTTTTATACCCCAGCGTGAGAATAAACCGGCCGTAGCCGTGATGAGCGTAAATTTTCATGATATGCCAAAGCATGGGCTGGCCGCCTATTTCCACCATGGGCTTGGGGCGGTATTCCGTTTCCTCTTTCATCCTTGTGCCTTTGCCGCCGCAAAGAATAATAGTCTTCATATCAAGTCAAATTGTTTAAATTTTTTTATCTTAAACTTAGTCAGCCAATATTTCACCATTGCCCATAATATCATAAATCCATATTCCACGCTTTTAAGAAAAGNTATGCCGGCGGCTTCCTTGAAATACTTCCGCTCTATGGGAACTTCCTTGATTTGGAAGTTNAGAATTTTGGCNTGANCNATTATTTCGGTGTCAAAGACGTAATTGTCTGAATTAAGNTCAAGAGGGGCCATCTCTAAAAATTTCCGGCTGTAAGCGCGAAAACCGGAATGATANTCGCTCAAAGCGAGCCCCAACACGAAGTTTTCTATCGTCGTCAGGAAAATGTTCGCCAAAAATTTCCAATAAGGCAGACCCAACTCCAGGGCTTTTTTATGGTCCATCATCCGGGAGCCGATGCAAATATGAAAATTGTCGAACACGAGCGGNCGCGTTACGTCCGGAATGAATTTGGGGTCATACTGGAAATCGCCGTGCACCATCACCACCGCGTCCGCCCCCATTTTCAAAGCCTCGTTATATCCCCTTTTCTGCGCCCCGCCGTAACCCATGTTTCGCGCGTTTGTGAAAGTTTTTATGCCAAGGGTTTTCGCAATTTCCCCGGTCCGATCCGCGCTCGCGTTGTTTATTAAAATAATATCGTCAACCCACTCGCGGGGGATGCTGTTATAAGTGACCTCCAGGGTTCGTTCCACGTTGTAGCCTAAAATTATGGCAATGACTTTTTTATTGTTCGCAAGTTTGCTCATTTTTTGGGAGTAGCGACAACATAGACAGTATCGCGCATATTGGGGAAAGGCGGAGAGAAAAATTCAAAAATTTGGGAAACCGCCTTCTGGGGGTTGCGGCTCAAAAGACGCTCTTTGTTCCGAAAAACATTTCTGGTTTCGGCGAGAAGTATTTCAAAGTCTGACCAAGCCAGCATATCAGAAAGTTCCTTTTTTGTAAACTCCCGCGAATGTCCCTTGAAATTATTCCAGTTTTCAAAATAATCCTTCAAATCCCAATTGGGGCTGCGGCCCAGCAAAAGAAAGCGCATTCTCTTCCAGAGACTCGCGATATTCGGAGTGGTCACCAGAAAAATCCCGTCTGGCTTCAAAATTCTTCTGACTTCAGAGAAAAGATGTTTGGGCGCGACCGGCAGATGCTCAATCGCGGCGTCGCAAATCGCCGCGTCAAGACTTTCGTCCCCGAAAGGCAGCTTATCAAAAGCCAAGTCCGCCTTGAAAACTTTGATGTCGTTTTCTTTCCATATTTTCTCAAGCTTTTCAAAATCCTTCACGGAGTAGATGCTGGACGGCTCTGATGAAAAAACCAATTTATCCACGCCCACGGCTCCGGCCCCAAGCAAATTTAAGGCTTTCAGAGTAATCCCAATGCCGGAGCCCAAATCCACGATTTTTTTACCGCGAAAATCTCCGCCGAAACGCGCCAAAAGTCCGAGAGAGCGCAAAAATCGTTTTTTCTCCCACTGGTAAATATCCGACCAGGGCTTGAAAATTCCATAACTTAATTCGAGCGCCTTTTTAAACTCCAAATCCATATGAAAACGCTTTTTTAATCATGAGATGCAATATATAAAAATGCTGCCCGAGAACCATAAATTCATAGCGAGGGGACAGAGAATCTTTAAAACCGTGCAATAAATAAAGTCTGGGGATTCTCCAGAAAATAAAGCCCGCAATAATTCTTAAGCGGTACCATATCGCCCAGCGGATAAAACTCCCGAACGTTTCGAATCTTATTGTTTCAACTTCCCAGCGGGCATACTTTTTTTGATAAGCCCAAAAATTTTTAACGCGTTCCTCCGGCCAATGAAAATAATAAAAACTTTTCATCACGCCCACCGGATACTTTTTCCCGTCAAATATAATTCTTTCATGAACTGGACCCTTAAAGTAAGCCCACGTTCTGCGGTTAAAAAGCCGCGTCTGATAAGCCGGATAAACCGAGGCATGTTGAATAAGCCTTCCGCTTAATATGATTCTGGTCGGCATTTTGTAAATAAGAAACGGGGGGTTGGGATTTTCAACGATGCTCCGTGTCTCCTGGACTACTTCCGGTCTCAACTCATCATCGGAATCCATAAAAAAATACCAGTCGAAACTGGCCGCCTGCATATTTCTGTTCCTGACATTGGCCTTGTCCTTTTCGCAGCGCAAATTAGGTCATCCGAATCGTATTGCCTTATTATTTTCGCTCCGTACTCCCGCGCGATTTCAAGAGTATCATCCGTGCTATTGCCGTCACAAACGATGATTTCCGCAAAATCCGTAAGCGAATTCAAAGCGCGGCGCAAGGTCTTGCCGGAATTTAAAGTCAAAATTCCAACCGACGCGGGGATTTTTTTATCGGAAGGCATTCAAAATTAAACTTAAAAGCTTATCTAAATTATGATTTTTTAGAACGATTTCGCGAAGCATGGGGTCCTGCCGGGCGACTTTCAAAACCATGATTTTTTCAGCCATCTTGGCGGGATTTTTTTCTCTCACCGAATATTTATTAGGCAAAACATCGTAAAACGCTTCGGAAGTGCTTACCACTAGAAGCCCGGCCGCCATTGCTTCTATGACCACTTTGTCAATACTGCCGGTTTCGCTCGCATGGAGTAAAATATCATGCTCGGCATAAACCGCGGGCATCTCATCATACGGCTTTGACCCTAAAAACGCAACCATCGCGCCGAGCCCTTTCGTTTTGATGAGCGCTTTGATTCTTTCCTGATATTCATAGTCGGCGGGAATGACCGGAGAGCCCACGATGTCCAAAGTTATTTCTCTCTCCGAAGCTTCCTTTCGGAGAATATCTAAACTTTCTATCAAAAACTCTAAATTTTTAGACGGCGCAATCCGTCCGACTGCAAGCAGCTTCAAAACCGCTCCCGGAGTTCTGAAAAGAAGTTTGAAATGCCGGGTATCAATGCCGTGGCCCGTTACCACCACTTTTTTAGATGGAAGCCGGAAGCTTTCAGGAGAGGCGGTAAAAATTTTATCCACGAATTTTTCCGCAAACTTCAACTTCCGGCCAACCCGTCCGTGAGTATACCAAAGAAGCGTTTTCTTCCGGAAAAGTTTCGGCCAAAACCCGGCCGCGAGCACATATTCCGGGCACATATGGAAAAAAGACTCCTTGAACCTGCGGCAGTAATTTAAAAAGTAAAATCTGATAACGGAAAAATCTGGCGAGCCGCCCTTTTCCCTGCTCTTTTCCGAGCGAATATATCTTCACGTTCTCCGGCAATCCATGACCGCCGGTCTGATTTGCAATTACGAACAAATCCGCGCCCTCGGCCAGTTTTCAAGCCAACGGTGGAAAAAGCCCAAAATCGGGTCATTCCGGTCAACTTTTTGGGTTACTACCAGAATTTTCATGAAATTTTTTGAGAAGCCGGGAGCTGGACTGCACCTTTCCGCCCCTCCCGACGCCGAAAATCATTTTCGTCCCAATTTTTTTGCAGAGCGCGATTTCCGGAATGTTTCTCCTCGTTCTGTCTCCGCCGTTGGCGAAAACGCGGGGTTTTAATTCCTGAAGAGTCCGGCAAACGCTTAAATCTTTAGTCCCCACCTTATGCTTCGTCAACATTACTTTATTGACGCATCCTATCCCTTCCAGAAGCTCCTTACGTTCCCTCTCCGGCATAAAAACAAAACCCTTTTTGGAGCGAAGCCAATGGTCATTGTTAAGTATCACCACAAGCTCGTCCCCGAGTTTTTTGGCTTCTTGAAAAAGCCGCACGTGCCCGACGTGCACGGGGTCAAATCCGCCCGAAACCGCGACGATTATTTTTTGTTTTTGCGTTTTTTGCGCATGTCTTCAAGCTTTCTACATATAACCTCAAATACTCCTCTTCCGTTTGGATTTTAAGCGGCGCCGGTTTTAGAGGGTTTTCGCGCATTTTTTCAAGCGCTCGAACCAAAGCATCTTTGTCCCCTACCGGCACGACCAAGCCGTTCTCGCCGTTTTTTACAATCTCTCCGGCAATCCCGACGTCGGTCATAACCACCGGCAAGCCGTATTGCAAAGCCTCCGCCGCCGCCATCCCGTAGCCCTCGTAATCAGAGGTCAGGAGAAAACAATCGGAACTTTGATAATATCCAGAGAGATTTTCCCGCCAGCCTTCCCACTTCACATTTTCACTATCAACTCCTTTCATCGGGCCGGCACCGACAATAATCAATAAAGCTCCTTTAATTTCGCGGACGGCATCAATTGCAAGCGGAATATTTTTCTCCCGCGTCAGGCGCGAGGCCATCAGAATATAAAAATCATAACCGGGATATCTTTCTTTTACATTTATTCCCCCGTCATCTTTTCGCGCTGAAAAAATCGGCAGAACTACGGCATCGGGCCGCTTGATGGATTTTTTGATGCGTTCCGACACAACCCGAACGCAACTCGCCCTCGGAATCAAAAACTTCGCCAACATCCTCCTAAAAAAGTTAAACACCGAGTGTTTGACAAAATAGGGGCTCATGATATCCGTATGAATCTGCATCTGCCACGGAATTTTGAATTTTCGCGACAAAAGCCAGGCTAAAAATGAATGTTCCACTTCCTGCGCGGTTATCAAATCATGGTGTTCTCGCTTCAGAAGCGCTCTCGCCTCAAAGTACCCTTTCAAAAATCGCAAGAATTTCCCGCGCGCGCGGTCCAGCAAAATTATCTTCAGCTCTCCCAGCGCCTTTTCATACTTTTTCATCCTCTCCGAAACCCCGCTTCCCTCTTTGCGTAAGTTCGGATCCGAAGAGAACATCAGGACTTTCATACTATCTCGCGTAAATAACAGCTTTCGCAATAAACAATTCGCGGATCGCTCGGAGCGTATACGGTTTGAAATCTAGCGCCACATTTAGGACAAACTCTTTCAAAAAATTCCAACACAATCGAACCAAACTTATCCCGTTTCTCTTTAAGACGGGGACTAAAATGCTCACGCGGCAAAGGCATGTTATATTTACGATGCAAATCTAGTTCCACCTTGGTGTATCTAAAT
>C687J35504_10001975_pt1 | contig 14139 bp, 14 predicted proteins | sample RifCSPhighO2_02_FD_35504 | JGI IMG/M metagenome (IMG submission 35504) | reverse complement strand
GGCATTCGTTTTGGCTTGTTCGGCCTGCTCGGTAACAACGCCGTGGCAGTCAGCCCGATGATCAAACCGGCGGTGTTTGCTGATCCGGTCGCGACTGCCCAAGCGATGGTCGCCAAGCTGCGCGAGGAGGGCGCCGAGGTGGTGATTCTGCTTTCGCACATGGGGGTGGTGCAGCAGGCAGACGGCAGCTGGCGCGGTGAAGAGGTCGAGCTGGTCGAGCAGGTGCCGGGCATCGATATCGTCGTTGGCGGCCACTCGCACACGGCTCTGGCTCAGCCTGTGCTGGTCAATGGGCGCACGCCTGTGATGCAGGCCGGCTCCGAGATTCAGCACCTGGGTGAATTGCGTATGCGGCTGCCGGCGGATGGCAAACCGCAGGTGGTCGATTACCAGCTGCACCCGATCAATGACCAGATTGTCGGCAGCGCTGCGGTGACTGCCAAGGTTGAGGACTTCAAGCAGGTGGTCAGTGCGCAGATGCTCGCGCCCAAGGGGTACACCTTCGACCAGCCGCTGGCCAAGGTCGATAAAACCCTGACCCGCGCCCATGACGATCCGATTCTCGGCAATCTGGTCACCGACGCGCTGCGCCACGCGACGGGCAGTGATGTGTCTTTTACTGGCAACGGCACTATCCGCGATAACCTGATAATGGGCCGGTATGGCGTGCAGGCGGTGTCTGACCTGTTTCGCATCGCTCCGCTGGGTGTTGGCGAGCTGGATGATGCGCCGGGTTATCCGCTGATAAAGGTGTATGTCAGCGGGCAGGAGCTGAAGAACCTGCTTGAAGTGCTGCTGCTGGCCTATCAGGTGCGCGAAAGCAAAAGCTATTACCCGCGCGTGTCCGGCCTGCGCTTCAGCTACAACCCTTGGCGCGTGCCGTTTGATCGGGTTAGCCGGATTGAACTGGGCGACCCGATCAAGGGTTACACGCCGCTGGACCTGGCCGATCAGCGGCTCTACAGCATCGGTGCCACCAGCTATGTCGGCAGCTTTACCTGGCTGGTCAGCGACTTGACCAAGGGCCTGCTCAGCGTGCAGCCCAAGGATGCCGAGGGGCTGCCATTGGCGGCGATCAAGGATGCAATCATTGATGCTGATCCGCAGCAGCCCGGCGTGCAGGAATATAAAGAATGGCAGGGACTGCTCGACCATATTCGCAGCCTGCCGGACCTGGATGGCGATGGTCTGGCTGAGATCCCGACCCAGGGCGCGGCCGCCGAGCAACGCATGCTGCGTGTGCCCAGTCTGCAGCCAGCCGAGCTGTACCGTTATGCCGGGCCGCTGCAATGGGGCGTGAGCCTGGTGCTGTTGGCGGGTGTGTTGCTGATTCTCTGGTTGTTGCGTCGCCGTCGCGCTTGATCATGCCCGCTGCCGTCTGTTCGCGGTGACGGCAGCCACTCGCGCTTGTCAAAAGTCGATGGCGCTCCTATGGTGCGCATCGACGAATCCGGGAGTGACGCATGAGCGATTTACAGCACCTCTTCGACAACAACGTGCGTTGGGCCGAAGCGATCAAGGAAGAAGATCCCGAGTTCTTCGCCAAGCTGGCCCAGCAGCAGGTGCCCGAGTACCTGTGGATCGGCTGCTCCGATGCGCGGGTGCCGGCTAACGAGATTGTCGGCCTGCTGCCGGGCGATCTGTTCGTGCACCGCAACGTCGCCAACGTGGTGCTACACACCGACCTCAACTGCCTGTCGGTGATCCAGTACGCGGTCGATGTGCTCAAGGTCAAACATATCCTGGTTACCGGGCACTACGGTTGTGGCGGCGTACGCGCATCGATGCAGGACACCCAGTTCGGCCTGATCGACGGTTGGCTGCGCAGCATTCGCGACCTCTACTACGAGCACCGCGAACACCTGGCGCAGTTGCCCAGCGAAGAAGAGCAGGTCGATCGCCTCTGTGAGCTCAACGTGATCCAGCAGGTGGCCAACGTCAGCCACACCACCATCGTTCAGAACGCCTGGCATCGTGGGCAGCCGCTGGCGGTGCATGGCTGCATCTACGGCATCAAGGACGGCCGCTGGAAGAACCTTAACGTCACCGTCAGTGGCATGGAGCAGCTGCCGCCGCAATACCGCCTGCGCCCGCTCGGTCAGCGCTGAGGTATGTCGTCTTCCGTGCGTATCGCGCTGGCCGGCCTGCTGCTGGCGACGCTGTGTTGGTCCGGCAATGCCCTGGTGGCGCGAGCGTTTGCCGGTGAGATTCCTCCGTTTGCCTTGTCATTCTGGCGCTGGAGCCTGGCGCTGGTGCTGCTGTTGCCCTTCGTGGCCAAGCCGCTGTGGCAACACCGCGCTGCACTGCGTGCGGCCAGCTGGCGCTTGCTGGTGCTCGCCGGTGTCGGCATCGCCGGGTACAACAGCCTGCTGTATGCCGCTGCGCAAACCACCGCTGCAATCAATATCACCCTGGTCAACACCTGTCTGCCACTGATGACCTTTATCGGCGCGGGCCTGCTGCTTGGCGAGTGGCCGCATCGGCGCGCGTGGTGGGGTATGGCTGTGGCCGCAGGCGGATTGCTGGTGTTGATCAGCAAAGGCAGTTGGGCCAGCCTCAGCGGTCTGGCCTTCAATAAAGGTGATCTGATCATGCTGCTGGCGGTGGCCGACTGGGCGCTTTATTCATTGCTGCTGCGGCGTTGGGCCAGCTACCTGCTGCCGATCCCACCGCTGGCCCTACTAGGCGTATTGATGCTGCTGGGCGTACCGCTGATTCTGCCGTTTTATCTCTACGAGCTGGTACAGGGCGCACACTTCAGCGTGACACCACACAACCTGGCTGCCATCGGCTACACCGCCATCTTCGCCTCACTGCTTGCTTACCTCGCCTGGAACCACGCTATCCGCATTCTCGGTGCGGCCAAGGCCGCACTCTCCAACTACTTGATGCCAGTGTTTACTGCGCTATTGGGCTGGCTGCTGCTAGGGGAGGGGCTGCAAAGCTACCACTGGATCGGGGCTGCGTTGATCTTCGCTGGTCTGTTGTTGGGCACGCAGGTGCTCGCAAAAAATCGCTGAGTGATCACGTAGAGGTTCTCTCTCAGGCAAGCAAATGCGCGCGTTTGCTAGAAATGTGGTGGCGGCGGGGCAAAGACAGACACTGGACGTTTTAATTGTCGGTATGCCGGAGCACCAAGATATGTGCCGCTAGACGTAAGTCGCTTCTAAGCAAGATGAACATCAAGCAAGGACGGGGAGGGTAGTTGGAATGTAGTTTGCCCGGAAAACAAAAAAGGGCTTAGCTTTCGCTAAACCCTTGTTTTGTTTGGTGGCTACGCAGGGACTTGAACCCCGGACCCCAGCATTATGAAAAAGCGCTACTTTCCTTGGGTGTTGCTCACACGCCCGAAATACGGGCCTTCCAGCCTGCTTTGACCGTCATTACCACTCACTAGGCTTAGTCTGCGGCTCGCAATGGGACATACCCACGTTTCTGCCCTGGATTGATCATGGTTCGGCGTGGTGTCTCTAAAGAATCTACAAAAGGTGCTTTTCAGAGTGCTTTTTATGGTGCTAGTCTGTGCTTGCTTACCCCGTGTTCGCATAGAAAACCTTACGAGGAAAAGTCCTTAACCAAGATAGCTAGGCCCAAAGCCAGTGAGGGAGCCCAGATTAGCTCAGTGAAGCTTGACGGCTCGGCCCGTAGATATAGCTCAGGCACAGATAGATAACGCGAATAGCGAGAACAGGTGGATATGGCGATGACATACGCGGTTCTGGCTGACGTTGCGGCGTCGGTGACAGACCTTAAAAGAGATCCTATGGGAACCATCCGTGAGGGTGCGGGCGAGACTGTTGTGATCCTCAATCGAAACGAGCCGGCTTTCTACGCGGTGCCTCCAGCACGCTACGAAGCAATGCTGGAACTGATTGATGATCTGCGACTGGCTGAAATCGTCCGTGCGCGGCGTGGTGAACCTACTGTCCGAGTAGAGATTGATGACCTCATCGCAGAAGCCGGCGGAGCCGACTGAGTACTCCCTGGAATTCAACACGCAGGCAAAGAAAGAGTGGGACAAGCTGGGCAGTACCATCCAGCTTCAGTTTGCCAAAAAACTCAAAGAGCGCATGGCACTACCGAGAGTCGAGGCCGACAAGCTCAGGGACATGCCCAACTGTTACAAGATCAAGCTACGTTCTATTGGTTACCGCCTTGTATATGAAGTGATTGATAGCCGTCTTGTTGTCACAGTTATCGCTGTAGGCAAACGAGATCGGAGCAAGGTCTATGGCTGCGCGACCAGTCGCTTGTAGGGCTTCAAACAATGCATGATCTTCCTTATTTAGAGCACTCGCGACCTAAAGAGCGATTGCAAGCATGTCTATTTGGGTCTTTGGTCGCGTTACCTTTCTTTATAGCGCACGTCCTATTGCAGAAATCTCCCTGTCTTCTTCGTTACAAGAATTCACTACATGTTTGTTTTTAAATTTTATGGGCTTCTTAGTAACCTGCTGTATGGAATTACGTATAGCCTTTCTTATGTATCCTTCTATTGTGTTTAATAAAAATCTTGGGTGCTATTTTGGATAATAAAAAAACAAATACAGTGTCATTTGAGATTGATCTGAAATCGAGTAGGGTTATTGGCTCATCGGATGGCGCATCATCAATGGAGCAAGATATCGGTAGGCGAGTTTTTGAAACTATATCAAATACTCTGCGAGGGATGTCTGATGATTGGTTGTCTTTGTTTGATAAAGAAATAGCGCTCGGCGATCATGTAAATGCGTTTGGTGTTTTTAATGAAAATAAAGGTCTGCTGCAATTTTCTAAGAATAGAAATGCTCTAGAAAAGCTGAAGGCTTTGGATGTTTCTAAGCTTGATAGGGAAGGCCGGAAAGAGTATTTGACTTTTTTGGTTGCTTATTCGGATTATGTTGGGGATGTCTTAAATAGTCAGGTCTATATTGAGTCTTTATTGAAGGAGTATGAGGGGGAGCTTGAGCCTTTGCTAGTTCAGAATTTTATTCTCCAGCAAGCAAACATAGCGGCCATAAGTGGTATGCGTAATAAGGCATCCATACTATATAAGAAAATTATTGATTTTCCTGACCCTGATTCCGCAACTATCGCTTGGGCTTATCAGGGAATGTCGACAATAGCAGATAACGATGCTGACATAATTTCTTTTGCGCAAAAAGCTGCTGATAAACATCTGGAGTGTGGAGCGCGTGACGGCGCTATCAGGAATTTTTTGACTATTTCTAGTCTTAAATCCAATGACAGTCCCAGAGAGTCAATTGAGCTAATAGATCGTTGCATTGATCTCTATGGTTCAGAACAGCTGATGGATCGTGAGCTCTTGGCGTCACTTTACTTTAATAAGGCTCAGTATTTGCACAGGATCAACCAAGCTGAAGATGCTTTTCCTTTTGCGGAGCGGGCTTGTGATCTTCGTAGGGGGCTACTTGGGAATGAGATTGAGTTTTTTGCGAGTCTCTCTCTTGCTGATATTTTGGCAACTTTCAATGGTGAAATTGACAAGGCTGATGCATATAAGAAAGAGGCTGAAAGTGTTGCTGCTCTAATCGATGATCCGGAGTTTGTGTTGCGTTTAAGGCTCGGCGATAAGATCCTTCAACGTGATGTTTTGGATGAGGTTTTTCTCTCTGAAATAATTGATTTTGGTGACGCTGGTATACTTTCTGCGGCTTTGCTATACCAGTCCTCGGCCGATAATATGAGTATTGAAGGGGCTCTTGAGAGTTTAGATAAAGCACGAATTTTAATTGAAAAGCAGCATGATAAAAGATTGCTTGATTCAGTCTATTTCGCGATAGCTGAAAAATATCGTTGTGAGGGCATGATTTCTGAAGCTTTCGCAAATTATAAGAAGTCCTTGTCTTGCAATCAGCATCTAAACGCATCGGTACAGAATTGTGTTGTGATGTTATTTGAGTCTGAGCGCTGGCTAGATGCCGAGGAGTTTATTAAGGCTAGGATTTCCTTGGTTGGAGAACTCCCTAACATTTGCTTTGTATATGGCAGGGCTTTGTATGAAAACAAGAAATATGATCTGGCGTATAAGTATTTTTTAAAATCAAGCTCAGATGTGGTGGATAGAGAGTTTTATATTTCCGAGTGCCTTAAATATATTAGTGATCAAGAGTTATGTGCCGTTGGTAAACGTGAAGTTACGGCGCCTTTGTCTATAAGTGCTGAAGAATTTTATAGTGCTCTTAAAGATTTTGCTTTTTCTGTAAGTTCAGATTCGAGAATGCATTTCTGGTATTTTGACAAGGCTGCTGATAAATATAAGTGGACAAAAAATCCAGAAGAACTGTCCAAGCAAATGCTTATTACTTTTCTAAATGGAAAATTTGGGAAAGGGATGGTGGAAATTGTCCAAGAACCTAGGGCTGGTGCTGGCTTTATAGATATATATGTTTTGCTGTCAGGAGGGTTGAAGGTCGTTATTGAGTTGAAGATGTGTGGTAATGGGTATAGTTCAACTTATGCCCTTTCGGGTGAAAGTCAGATCATTCACTACCAAATAAATAAAGGTACTAAGCTTGGTTATCTTGTGGTTTTGGATTCTAGATCTAGAGATAATGGTAAGCATTTTAAGAAACTTCAGACTGTTGATGGTCATACGATTTATACTGTGGCTGCGGATATGCGGCCGTTAGTAGATAAAGGGTGATTTTTCAGATTTTTATTCTATATAGTCCTCAATATCCTTAAAGGGGACTATCTCACCTGCGCTGTTGAATGCTGCTATGTATTCGCATGGCAGAAGCATCCCTAGCATTTCTATAAATTCGTTTTTGCTTGTGCGGTAGATGATGTGGCCGTTATTTTTTGTATTACCTTCTCTCGTCAGTAGTACAAAGGCCCCTTGCTCACTCTCCGTCCAGCTTACGTGCTCCATCTCCATGCCTAAGTGGAAGCATGCTTTTTTGAAGCCTTCTGCTTCGTCTTTGTTAGAAAAGTGCACTACGTCTAGATAAAACGCATCCTCTGCTTGGAGCGTACTTATCTTTGTTGCAGGTGAGGGAGGGAACCCAGGAAGGTCCGAGTTGCCGTGGCGTGGTTGCTCTTTAAGCTGGTAGTACGCCAGGAACTCCCCGGTGAAAACTGGCTGATCGCCTTCCATCTCTGCGTCAGGTATCAGCACCTTGAAAATAACTGGAAACGCCACGCCCGTTTCGGGGCAGGTATATCGCAAAGGTTTTTGCTGGCCTCGAAGGTGTTCGAAGCTCGCCATGTCTATGATGTTTCCCACGCCCGTCTCCCTGGAATCATGTCTTTCGGCTAAACCACCGCCGGGCCACTTCCGCTGTTATCTGCTGCCCGCTTTGGGTTCTTCCAATTTTACGTCCGCTTCGGAGTAAGCCGGGCTTGTCTGCCCTGACTCTGGGGCGATGTTTCCACTTACCAGCCAAAAAGCGTACTCAGGCGTGATCTTGAGAATGCCCTGGATATCATCCTCGTTAACTCTGCGTTTCCCACCTCTTAGGGCATACCACTTTTCGCGGTCGATGCCCGTCAGCTCCTCAAGCTTTTTAGCCGTCAGACCTTTCGCATCCCAGATGGCTATAAGCCGATCTCTTATCATTCCAGATTCGTCTATAAAAATGGCAAATAGTGCTACTAACTATTTACGAGTGTCGATATATTAGCATCATGTGATTGGCACTAAGTGCTAATCACAAAACACCCTTGAACCACAGTTTATGAGCATTTCAGAGGCAGGGATAGGCGATGACTACACAGCATGTAAGCGAACCACCTTTCGATGTGAGCTTTGATCTGGATGGCAAGCGAGTGATCTACCTCGACTGTCGCAACGCCCTCATGTGTAGCAAAGAGGTGTACGCGGCAATGCTGGGTGTCAGCGTCGATACCGTCATATCTTGGATGCATAGCTTCACGATCCCCAGCGTAAAAATGGGCCGCCCGCGTGTGGTCAACCTGGCTCAGATTCGCACCGATCTGGCCAAAGGCAAAACCATTTTCTCCCAGGGGGATTACGCCCATGGATAAGCCAAACCACGCGCCGCACCCGAAAGCGGATGGCGATGGTGTGGCGTTGGGTGCTGGCATTGATGATCTATGCAGCGTGCACACCTTTGCCGAGATGAGCGGCATATCAGTCGAAGAGGCAGTTGACTGGGTGGATAACGGCACCATCCCTAGCATGCGGCTTGCGGACTTCCGTATGGTAAATCTGGCTCGCCTGCGTGCTGATCTGCTCAAGGGTAAAACCGAGTTCAACGCGGGGGACTACAGCCATGCCTAGCTCAATCTCCCTGGATGCCGCTACCGCTATTAGCTACATCGGCCAAACCGTACATCTAGGGCTACGTTGCGACGATGAGCCGGAACCTATGTGTCAGCTCATGCACATCGTAGGTGTAGTTCTGCCCATGGAAGGTGTCTACGAGCATGCGTGCTTTATGGCCGTGTATTTCGACACCTCTGATCCTTACCCGGAGCGTGTGTACTTCACCGAAATTCTCACCCTTCGGGCGATGCAGCACCGCGACCGGCATGGTTCCGGCAACATACTGGGCTGCATCGCCCACCCTACCTCGGTCGAGTCAGGGGCCGCGCTCCCGGCTCGTCGGAACAGCTCTATCGTTCCGTCGAACGGAAGCACGGGCGCAGCGCACCCTTGACGCGGTACGCCTATGAACAGCCTATCAACGGGTGCATGGGGTAGCTTTTCCGCCCCATGCTCCCGAGCCCTCGGCGGCAAGAGCGGGATGACAAGGGCAGCGCCCTTTGTGTGCTTTGTCTTGTGTCATCAGCGCTGCCCGCACCAAGCCTCTCCGCTCAACCATGAGCATTCCCTCATGCACCGCCCACCTCGCGCGCCGGACTTCCGGCCGTCTCTCCTTGCTTTGGTTCTGCTGCTGATCCTGGCGGCGCCCTGGAGTACCCGAGTAGCGACCGTTCCGCCGGGTAATCAAATGAAAAGCATATGGATGGATTTAGAAAGCGGATGCGAGCGCGCTGGCACGGGTGCACGCGAGGCACGAGCGCGCAGGTGCGCCGCGCGCTCGCTGACGTCCCTGTAACACGTCAGATAACTAACAGTGGAAACAGTGGTAACCAATCATTAAAGGGGTATCGAATGTCAGTTAAAGATCTAATCCGAGTCGATAGACAAACCGGTCTTGAGTCAGACAAAGGCCTGCTCTTTCTCGACATAGGTCAGACGGGTTTCGTCGACCTGTCAGACGTTCGCCTGCTGCGATGTGGCGTCGATACCGTGCGCCAGCTTTACCGGGGCATGATCCGCCCGGAAATCATGGCGCTGTTTGAGGTGCCGGGCGTCATGGTTGATTTTGCTGGCCAGCGCTGGCACTCCGGCCGGGTAGGGCGTGACTCGGGCTACCAGTTTAAGCTGCAGAATGCTGACCTGGGCATCATCCTGTTGGTGAAGAATTTCAACGCCAAGCTGGACTGCATCGGCCCACACCTGAAAATCGAGGTTTCGCCGCACACCATCGACAGCCTTTCGCCTGAGCGTCTGCAGGCCCGGTTAGATTTCTATGCTGCCCAGGTGCTGACCCATCTGGAAATCAACCAGTGTGCCGTCCACCTTGCATTAGACCTGCAGGGATGGACGCCTCCCGCCGATCTGGTCGCCCGCATGCACTGTAAGGCCCGTACTCACCGCGACATTTCCGGCATCAGTGAAATCAGCTGGGCGACCAAATCCAGTACCTATGGCCGCGGTGAAACCTCTATGTTTGGTTCTGCCGGTGGCGTACAGCTGTGTATCTACAACAAGACCGAACAGGCCAAGGCCACCGACAAGCTCGACTACTGGGAAAGTGTTTGGCGTCGTCGTGACAGCTTCGATTCCGCTGACCCGGAGAACTACGATCCCGAGCAACCGGTATGGCGTGTAGAGCTGCGCTATCACCACTCCATAATCCAGCAGTTCGCTAGCGGCTCCCTGGATGTGAAAACCGGTGCAGCCATCGACACCCGTTCGTTTGCAGCCTTTGCCGGGCATCTGGACGGGCTGTGGCGCTATGGCCTGCGTCAATTCAAGCTGCTTGCTCGTCCTGGCTACTACGCGCCGATCTGGACGCTCATTCGCGATGATGTGCGCGTTGATTTGCCTGTGGACTCGCTGCTCGATGACACCGAGTACAAGCGCTACTACAAGACCTCTAGGGGCTTCTCCGGCAAAAACGTGGAGCTGTTCCTGGGAAACTTCGTAAGCCTGCTGGCACGGGAGCGAGTGGGCGCTAGAAAAGCATTTCACACGCTCAAGGACTGGGCATGCTGGCCAGTTATTCGCGACCACTATGCTGCCAAGGGTATGGACGAAGACAGGCTGTATAAGCACATCAAGGGCATCCTTGAAGAGCGCCATATCCGGTGGGGTAGGGCCGTATGATCACCAAAGGTGAGAACGGCTGGGACGTCGATTTCTGGCTGGATCGTTCGGCTGGCATCCGTAAGCGCAAGAAGGCATTTCGCACCAAGTCCGAGGCTGAGCGCTGGATGATCGACCTCAAGCGCCAATACTCGTTGCGCGGACGTGATCCAGGCGAGCGCTTATCTGATCTGGTTAACGTGTGGCATGAGTTGCACGGCTGCACCCTGAAAGACAAATACCGGCTGCCGCGAACCCTGGCCGTGGTTGAGTTGCTGGGTAATCCGATAGCCTCAAGCTTCACCGCCCTGGATTTCAGTCGCTTTCGTATGGAGCGTTTGAAGACCTGCACCGCCTCTACGGTCAACCATGAGCATCGCTACATCAAATCCGTATTCAATGAGCTGATCCGCTTGGGCGTCTGGAATGAAGCCAACCCTGTGGCCAACTTGCGGCAATTGAAAGTGGATGAGGTCGAGCTGACATTCTTGAGCCTGGACGATTGCCGGCTTGTGCTTGATGAGTGCGCAGCTTCTAACAACAGCCATACCCTACCTGTCGCTAAGCTGTGCCTTGCAACGGGTGCTCGATGGGATGAAGCCGAAAGCATCACGCGCGCAGAAGTCGCAAACGGACTAGTCAGATTTGCCAGGACAAAAAACGGCAAGGGTCGATCAGTGCCGATACCGGCTGACCTGCAAGCGCTGATATTGGAGCGGGGTTATCCAGGGGGAGGGCGGTTGTTCAGCTCCTGCCGGTCGGCCTTCCGCAAAGCCTATGAGCGAACAGGGCTACACACACCCGGCCAGCTAACCCACATCCTGCGTCACACCTTCGCCAGTCACTACATGATGCAGGGTGGCAACATCCTGGCGTTGCTGAAGATCCTAGGGCATGGCGATATCAAGATGACGATGCGCTATTCGCACTTGGCACCGGATCACTTCGCCACAGCTTTGACCTTCTCGCCGTTGGCGTTACTGGGGAATGCAACTGATCCTGCTGCGGACGCACGGTAGCTTTTCTTTCATTGTGACCAATTACATCGACACCCCCCCCGCGCTCAATTTTCTGTGCGCTTCTCATCGTCGAGTCGATGGACTATACCGAGTGATGCCAGAACGCTGGCACTTTAGTATTTCTGAGTCATGGAGGTTAGAAATGCCACATAAAATCGCAATCAATGACACGACATACAACAACGCAAGTGATCAGGAGCGGCGGCAGGTGCATCAGTTGCTTTCAGGGCTGAAAATCATTGGCCAGGCAGATATGGTAGTCCCGGATGCGTCCGTGAAACTTGTTATCTGTCCCGATGCCAAGGATGTGTGCGATCCGCCGCCTCTCCAGACGTTTGGTTTTCCTGGCAGCATTGTCGATGGGATTCGGGATGGCATTAATGACGTTGCCAATGCGCTCGGTCTTTGCAATACGGCTTGTGATCTAGCTGCAAGTACTGCACTAGCTGCGTGCGCTGCAAATACCGCAGGGGCTGGATATGTATTCTGTGTTGCAGTTACAGAGGCGGCGCGTCAGGAGTGCAAGAAGCGGTGCTAGTACCGGAGTGAGTTGGTATTCATAGCAGTTAAAGGGGGGAGGAGTAAGTATTTCCCTTCCTTTCGAGCTCAGAAAATATAGATCCGCTGCTAAGCCATTGAGTAGAGATGCGGCGTGCACATCATGTACTCATCAACTGCCTTGATTTGGTCATAGCTAGATGATTCCTTTTGGCCGCGTCCAGCTTCAATTAGGAAGGCTTCAATTTTGGTTCTGTATGGGGCTGATTGGATTCGGTACCGTCTAGAGACAACATTGGGACACTTGTGGGACACCCAGAAAACAAAAAAGGGCTTACCTTTCGGTAAACCCTTGTTTTGTTTGGTGGCTACGCAGGGACTTGAACCCCGGACCCCAGCATTATGAATGCTATGCTCTAACCAGCTGAGCTACGTAGCCGAGTGGCGCGCATTATTCGCGTCTTGGGGTTGGGTGTCAACCCTGTTTTGCGAAAATTTCTGCGCGCGATCAATCGCTTACACGTTAAAGCGGAAATGCATGACGTCGCCGTCTTTCACGATGTAATCCTTGCCTTCCAAGCGCCATTTGCCGGCTTCTTTGGTGCCAGCTTCGCCCTTGTACTGGACGAAGTCGTTGTAGGCGATGACTTCGGCGCGGATAAAGCCTTTTTCGAAGTCGGTGTGGATCACGCCTGCGGCCTGCGGAGCGGTGGCGCCGACGCGGACGGTCCAGGCGCGAACTTCCTCGACGCCGGCGGTGAAGTAGGTCTGCAGGTTGAGCAGTTCGTAGCCCGCGCGGATTACTCGGTTCAGGCCGGGTTCTTCGAGGCCCAGGGCTTCGAGGAACATGTCTTTTTCTTCGCCATCATCCAGCTCGGCGATTTCTGCTTCGATTTTGTTGCATACCGGCACGACGGGAGCGCCTTCGGCGTCGGCAATGGCCTGGACGATGTCGAGCAGTGGGTTGTTCTCAAAGCCGTCTTCGGCGACGTTGGCGATGTACATCACCGGCTTGCTGGTGAGCAGGTGGAAGCCACGTACCAGTTGCTTCTCGTCGTCACCCAGGGTCTTCATCAGGGTGCGCGCTGGCTTACCTTCGCTGAAGTGGGGGATGAGCTTTTCCAGCAGGGCTTTCTGTGCCACGGCTTCTTTGTCGCCGCCCTTGGCATTGCGAGTGGTCTTCTGCAGTTGCTTTTCGCAGCTGTCGAGGTCGGCGAAGATCAGTTCGAGGTCGATGATTTCGATATCGCGCTTGGGGTCGACGCTGTTAGCAACGTGAATCACGTTGTCGTCTTCAAAGCAGCGTACTACGTGGGCGATGGCGTCGGTCTCACGGATGTTGGCGAGGAACTTGTTGCCCAGGCCTTCACCCTTTGATGCGCCCTCTACCAGGCCGGCGATATCGACGAACTCCATGGTGGTGGGCAGGATGCGTTTGGGGTTGACGATGGCTGCCAGCTCCGCGAGGCGTGGGTCAGGCATCGGCACGATGCCGCTGTTCGGCTCGATGGTGCAGAACGGAAAGTTCTCGGCCGCAATACCGGATTTGGTGAGGGCGTTAAACAGGGTGGACTTGCCGACGTTGGGCAGGCCGACGATGCCGCAGTTAAATCCCATGGTGTTGTCCCTCGCGCGAATGGCGGTAAAGAGTTAGGAGGTGGCTTTCTGGCTGTGCAGCTTGTGCATGGCTTTGCTCCAGTCGCCTGCGAGTATTTCCGGCAGGGTGCCCAGGGCAAAGTCGATGCTGGTGTCCAGCAGTTCCTGTTCGCTGCGTGGTGCGCGGCCGAGGACGAAATTGGAAACCATGCTGCTGTGCCCGGGATGGCCGATGCCAAGCCGCAGGCGGTAAAAATTATTCTGATTACCGAGCTGGGCGATGATGTCGCGCAGCCCGTTATGTCCGCCGTGCCCGCCACCCAGTTTGAGTTTGGCGACGCCGGGGGGCATATCGAGTTCGTCGTGGGCCACCAGAATGGCTTCCGGCGGGATGCGGAAGAAATTCGCCAATGCCGCTACGGCCTGGCCGCTGCGATTCATAAAGGTGGTGGGGATCAGCAGGCGAACATCGCGGCCCTGATGGCTGAATTTGCCAACCAGGCCAAAATACTTTTTGTCGAGGCTCAGGTTGATGCGCTGGCTGTCAGCCAGGCGCTCAACGAAAAGGGCCCCTGCATTATGCCGAGTCTGGTCGTATTCAGGGCCGGGGTTACCCAGGCCAACGATCAGTTGTACGGCAGTCATGTCAGGAGCCCTTTTGTGGAAATAGCTCGGCAGAATCGA
>C687J35504_10001964_pt1 | contig 14182 bp, 19 predicted proteins | sample RifCSPhighO2_02_FD_35504 | JGI IMG/M metagenome (IMG submission 35504) | reverse complement strand
ATATCGCCTTTCTCAAGTTGCCACATAATTTAATCACCAAGAAATATATGGTGATTGCTAATATATAAAAGTTCTGAAATTAAGTGAACATACTATAAGAAAAGCAGGATAAGAATAAACTTATAATCAACCCTTGTTCTTATCAGGTCAGCAGCTTTTTTGAGCAAAGAATAAATATCACTCCGTGTTAATTCATTTTTAGAAAGTATGTCTCTTATATTTTCTGGTGGTTTCAGTCTGTAAATACTTTTTCTTGCATCATCAGTATGAGCCATTATTTCCAGCCGTCCTGACTTCTTTAATTCGGATATAATCGTATTAATGGATTTTTCATCATCCTGTGTCCTTTCTTTCAGAACTCTGACAGCCTTTTCTTTCTCAAATTTTTTGTCTTGAAACGCTTCCCATAAGACCTTGTATCTGATATCCAACCATGGAAGTTTGACTTTATTTTTCATATAATAGTTTTGAACCGCCAAACATTTAAAGCTTTTTGTGTTTGGCTTTTTATTTTAAGTAAAATTTAATTAGCTTGTAGTTTTGTCTTTTTCTTATTTCTCCAGAATCTTCTCCATTATCACAGTAAATGCAGGTCTTGTAATGAATATCCCGACTAAAATTCCAAGCACAGTCATGATTGCAAACCCGCGAATAACACCGAAACCGAGGATCATCATCGGAATCATCGCAGCGATAACAGTGCTTGCTGCGCCAAAGATTATAAAGAATGCCCGTTTTATTCTTTCCTTCACAGACCAGCTGTCTTCCCGTCCTTTTCGTATATTATCTACAATAACCAGCTGATCATCAACACCCGTTCCAATTGCAGCAATAATGCCAGCTATTGCAGCCAGATCTATAGTTGCTCCGATTACACCTGAAAGACCAAGTGTGATGAGAGTTTCAGTTACTGATATAATTAACATGGGTACAATGATATTCAATTTTCTATATCGCACTATAACCACGATAGAAAGTGCAATCATAGCCAGCAATCCTGCTATCAAAAGGTTTTTCAAAAAGCTCATTCCTAATTTTGGAGAAATAGTATTCATTTCCATAACTTCTATTGAAACAGGCAGAGAACCTGAGCGCAGAATAGATTGCAGGAATTTTCTCTCGCTTATAGCATCCTCGCGTGTTGCAGAACCACCAGTTATAGCTGGATTTGTTTCCTGTTTTCCCTTTAATGACGAGGCTATTGAAAGGCTGTTTACTTCTTTTCCATCCAAATAAAATTCAATTCTAGATGAAAGATAATTCTGGCCTGATTGCGGGTCAAAAATGCTGTTGAGGTTTGAAGTTACCCATGCAAATTTTTCAGCTCCTTTGTTTGAAATCTGGACAGCAAATTCCCAACTATATCCATTATCTGTCTTCTTGATTGAAGAATGTTGTGGGTCAAAAAATACAAACTCAATGTCATCGCTTGTGAAAACCAGTGCTGTTAAATTAACATCCTTGGCTCCGATACTATTGATTGTAAAAGGTATGTCAGCTAACTTTATCTGATCGCCTTTTTTAGCAGTCTTTCCATCTATTATAACAGAATCATTTCTTATATCAAAATCGTATTTTTTATCCAATGTCAGCGAGCTGGTGATGAGGCTTATTTTTGACTCAAATACACCTGTTCTCTCCAGCAATTCTCGCAATTCCTGTTCATTTCCGCCGGCAAGCGTAATTTCAACAAATCGCTGTTCTTCCTGAATTACTGGTCTGAAACTTGCTTCGCGCAGGCCAAAAAGATTTATTCTTGTCTGAAGAACACTTATAACATCCTGCAGAGTTGTATTTTCATTAACTCCAACAGATACAACAGCTCTTATTCCGCCTTTGAGATCAAGACCCATTTGCAGGTTTGTAATATCCGGGGTTTCAGTTGTAATATTTATTGTGCCATTTGGACTCAAAACTATAATGCCTTTGCTTGTTTCTAGCCTTACTCTTTCATAATAATCTTCATTAAGAATCAATTCCGTGGCAGGCTTTCCATTTATAGTCTTAATAATATCTCCTTTCTGAATGCCTGTTTCATGGCTGTTGACAACCTGCAGACCACTTCTGTCAAAACGCGGGCCTATCAGCATTATTGCAATCAGTATAAATGCAATCCATATTATTACACGCGGATTTTTTAGTACACTCAAATTATCACACCCTTTCAGTTGATCTCATTTCAAGCATGTACAGGTTGGAATCAACTCATCTTTTCATCTTTTGCTCATTTCTTTTTTCCTGTCACTCTCTAATTTAAATCTCAAAAGCCCTGCATTTGTAAGCCACGTAGCTGGAACATCAACTAACAGCCCTATGAATAAGACATATCCTATCTGCTGCAATACAATTGATCCTGAGAAAAGTATCATAACAATTAAAACAGCAAGAGCACATGCAGTCATTGTAAGCCCTGTTTTCATTGCGGATGAAATTCTGTGCTTTATCTCTGACCCTTCTTTCAATACATTAGTTGTCAGCAAAACATCAGTATCAACCGAATAACCAATCAGAGTCAGCAATGCTGCTAATGAAGCCAGTGAAAGCGGAATGCCAAAAACATTCATTAAAGCAGCTGTAATAATAATATCTGTAGCAGCAGCGAAAATAACAGCTGAGCTTGGTGCAACAGAACGAAATATTATAAAAATTGTGATAGACATTAGTATAAACGCAACTATAATTCCAAGCTGTGCCTGCTTCCAGAAGACATCGCTTAATGCAGGCTCAATGCTGCGCACACTGGTTGGTCCAGTTATTCCGTTTTCAGCTAATTTTTTAATTATAGCATCATGATCAGCATCATTTGAAACCTCAATTAATATCGAGGACTGCAAACCAGATACAAAACGGATGTTCGCGTCCGGAACCAAGGACTCAATTTTAGAAATACTTGAAACATTGTCAACTTCAATTGTTATTAGTTTTCCGCCTTTTAATTCAACGTCTTTGTCAATAAAATCTCCGGTTTGAACATAGTGTATAATAAGAAATGCAGCAGCAATTACCATGGCTATTATCATCGGAAACGTCAGAATTTTCCAGTTCTTGTCCAGAAAATTGTATATAAAATCAGACTTCATCATAATTATCTTTTGCTCATAGTTTTAAATCCTTTGAAAAAACGAAAGCAAGATTTCAAAATCTGTATGATCATGCTTAAAGTGAAAGCAACCTACTTTAGAATTTCCAAAATGTCAACGCACTAAAATGTCAGACCTTCTGTCTTTCTTTTTAACTTTACCAGTTTGAAAATTAATTCCTGCAATTTTTCAGGTTCAGGCACAGCAAGAAGCACTCCTTCAGAGCCAAGAGTGGTTGTCCCGCTACTCTGCCCTGCTAGTGACTGTATATGTACACTACCAAAACCAAATATACTTTCCAAGAATGTTCTAGATATTATGACATCAGAGATTCTTTCATGTGGAATTGACATTACTCTGTAACCGATGAAGCCTCGTTTGTATATAACACGTTTGTTCGTTATCCAATAATATTGCTTGTTATAATGTAAAAATGCGCTGATAACATTCAAAATTATCATTATTGGAATGGCAATAACCAAAAATATCCATAAAAACACAATACGGCCCGGTTCTAAAAACAACATCAATCCCATTACTATGATAACAAAAGTGTAAAACAATGGCGGCCAAAGAAGAAATACCACTTCAGACTTTCCATTGGCTTTATTTCCTGTACAATTTTCTCATTTTCCTGCAAATTAAAAAATTCTGTCATACTTCTAACCTTTCTTTTGTAAAAGATTACTCGATGTGCGAAGCACATCTCGTGTTTTTCAAAAGCTTTGCTTTCGAAAAAAAGCTTAAGTTCACCAAAGAAAACACTTTGGCAAACTTCGTTGCATATATTATTTTCTTTGTCAGCTTCCCTTGACACTTTTATAACTTTTCTTTCTGCATATTATTCTTCATCATTCTCTTTGTGTTTTTCCTTCTACACTCTTTTTCTTTGTAAAGAAAAAGCCTGTACGGAAAAAGAAACACGCATGCTTCGCATATTATTCTATTCTTCATCATTCTTTTTTTTGCCTTTTTTCTTTTTGCGCTCTTCTTCTTTTTTATGCAGCTCTTCCACGACCTTTTTCACGCTTTCAACAGCTGATTTATCGTTACCGACACCGCAGCTGTTTCCGATACCGATAATTATAAGCTTGTCTGTTTTCTTTGTCCGTTTGACTGCTTTTTTAACATATTCAACTGTTTTTGGATAAGCATCATATATATCTTTTTTCATTGGCTCAATTGCCTCAGTCATGCCTACTTTTACAACAACACTATCTATTGGAATTTTCTTTGGCAGCAATACATTTTCTATAAGTTCTCTCTGGCCGATTCCGCCCATTGCAAATCCAACACCTTCTGCAACAGTTCCGGTTTTTTCACCTTCTAATTTTCCAGCTGCATCAATTGTTATAACTCTGGCGATCTTATTCCTTTTCATAATTTTGTTTATAGCTTCATCTACTCGCCCAAGATGCGGTGAAGGGCCTGTAGCCTTAAGAATAAAGCATTTTCTTCCTTCAATCTTTTCTTCAGCCATTACAACGTCTTCAGCAATAACACGGCTCTTTTCCATCATTGACGTCGCTACCAGCGGCCCGATAGAATCACCAATTGGCCAGCCATTAACAAAAGATTCTGTTCCTTTTAACTCGCCCTTGGCAATCTTCTCTATTATAGGCAGCTGCATTTTCAGTATCATTGCTATCTGGAGATTTTTGAATTTCTTTGTAAGTTCGACATAATGCCTTACGATTTTTGATATCTGTCTCACACCAATTGAAGCGCGCAAAGCATAGTTTATTTCCTGCTTTTCTTTATCGCTCTTGCCTGAAGCTATTTCATCTGTAAACTCTGTAAACCGGTTTTCCATTGACCTTATTGTCTGGTCAATTTTATGTACAATGCCATAAGGATCAAGAGATGAAGGTTCAACAACAAAGAAATCCGTAAATTCATCAATTTTATCCTGCAATTCTTTAGAAGGCTTGGGTGCTATTTTTTTGGCACATATTCTGTTGGATTTTTTGGACATTTCCTCAAGTTTTGAAGCACTCTGCTCCAGTTGATATATTAACTGAGAAAGCATCAGTCTGGGATATATAAATATGAATACAAAAAACAGCAAAAACCATACAACACTCCCTAAAATTTCTTCAGCCATGTGAATCCCTACTTTAGAAGCTTTTTAATATTGTTGCGATAACTATAAATAAATATGAAAATCACATAAAACAATATACATATTTGGTGGTTATGATGGCTTTTAAAGTTATTTTCAGTGTCGTTATTACACTTCTTATAGTATATTATCTCCTGACTTTTAATTCCCCGATATCAGGCATAGTTGATGATGCCCGTGAAAAAATCGGTGGTCATATTCCTGAGGTGCCTGAAGTTATTGGCGTTGGTGAATCAGATGCGAATATTCTTTTTTCAATTGATCTTAATTATCAGCGCAATATTTCAGTTTATTTTAAGAATTCCACAGTTGAATTGTCAGGCAACATAGATGTTACGTCTCCTTCGGGAACATTTATAGCAGATTCTGTCAGGCTCGAGGGCTTCAGAGGAAATATGGATTTTGAAAATATAATGATAATGCAAGGCCAATATAAGAAAATATTTTTCGGTGGCACACAATTTAATTCAGTTGATAAGACCATAAACCTGAAAGCCAAGGATCCTGTCATAGATATACGTGCTATTTTTCCTGATCTTGATTTAAATAATGCTAAAGGTGATGTTGTTTTGGATAACCTGACAATTGCTGTTTACGATGAAACTGTTATGCTTGGGAGCCCTGATGCTACATTTCACCTAGAAGGCACAAGAATTTCCGGCAGTGGTCTTGCGACGAGGGTAAAAATCGGGGATATTGTGAGAGAATAGGGTGTTGGTGTGCTCCTGCTGAAAAATGCGGCAATGAAATAATTATTCCTGAATACCACAAAAAAGGTGAGAAAAAATTCTGGTTCGCGGAAGATCCTGTAGCTTATAGGAAAAATATTGATCCTCTCATCCAGCATCTGGATAGAGAGGTAGGGATAAAATATTCTGTTTAGCCAACCGCGGTCATGCCTTCTAATTTTATTTTCTCCAAAGGAACTTTATCAGGATACCATACTTCGGGAACACTGTAAGAATTATCGTATTCACTTCCTGAAATCCACGAAGAAAGATAAAGGTCGCGTTGCCTTTGAAAATTTCTGTAGTCTTCTTCACCAATTATTTCAGCAGTATCCGAACCGTACATATGAATGCTCCACAGGTCTTTTCCATAAAGTTCTAAAAACCTTTTTGGAGAAATGTGTGCATGCTCCCTGAAATAAAAATTTTCATCTGATACAGGAAAGCTCAAAATAACAACCCCGTTGCTACCTCTCTTTACTTTTCTGGTTAGTGTTTCAAATAATCCGTACTCTTTCCACTCATTGAAATCTGGAGCTGCTCCGCACACAATAAAAACACCCGGATGAAAATCGTCATTGGTTTCTGTACGCGGTTCTAAATATCCTACTTCTTTGATCCTATCTAAAACGGATTTCGAAACAAGATGGTAAAGCCTCATAGTAATATTACTTATAAGTAGTATATAAAGCTCGAATACACTCCTTTAACCCACTTTGTGGTTAAAATAAATAGTTTCGCTTTTACACAATTTCAAAATCCTGTGATATCATGTAATTTGTTAGTGTAGTTTTTCCTACTGCGGTTTTGTATCCTCTGATTAAACCCAGACCATCTTCTTGTTCGTATTTATGCTTTCTTCTTTTTGAATGCATCCAGTGGTTTTATGCCGCGCTTCATTGACGACTCAAGACGAGATGTATAATGATATATTGTGCGGAACACGAGATATATATAATAACAAATAAGCCCGACCATTACAAAGCCTATGATGCTCTGGCTGGAGAGTATGTAGTTCCATCCGAGAAAATAAATTCCAAGAACTGGAACAATTATAGAACCCGCCATTACATAAACTGCATGAATTAAAGCCTTGGCAGGATTCTTAGCTACAAAGAACATCACAAACAAGCTAACTATAACAAACACAAAATTCCAGTTGCTTACAAGTATGCTGACAGGATCCATATAGGAGACACCTCTTTTTAAAAGAGATGATAAGGTTTCTCCCTATCACCCTCTTCCTTTAATTTTTATTTTTCTTATTCCTGATTTTCCATATCTCTCTCATCGTGTTATATATTTCATGCCGCCGTAAATAAACGCATTTACCATTGCAAAATATCCCATAGCATCAAATAAATAATCAATTTTACCCGGGCTTCTTTTGGACAGGTTAAGAAAAGCATTTGCAACAATTCTTTTTGGATACGAATAGTTCTGTTCAATGTATTTTGCACTGTGTTCATATGACAACTGCATCCTGTTTATAACCCAATCGACAATTATACGGGTTGAAAGATAATTTTTCATTAATTTCGTCCGACCACTGGAAATTTCAGTTAAAATATCACCTATGTCTGAAGCTTCAACGCACGTTCTGCTGCACCCTATCATTGTTAATGCATGCGAATCACTGGCAGCTGTCATCGGTCTGCTATATTTTTTAGCTATTTTGAAGGTTTTCAGATTTGAAAACCTGTCAAGACTGAGTGCATTGAAAACTTCAATGGCATCAGCTTTCAGGCAAAGCTTTCCGAGTCCTGCATTTTTAATATCAAATGGATGTGGAGAAATTGCAATCCCGCCCATATCGTGTATTTTTTCAATAGTTTCTTCAGCATTCATATAGGGCTTAATGTGTTCCTTTACATCCAAACCCAGAATATCTCCATCAGCTGATGTTATTTCAATTCCCGGTATAACTATTACACCATATTGCTTTGCATATTTTAAGCCGCTCAACGAACCCTTTACAGTATTGTGGTCTGTAATAGCCAGTGCTCCAAGACCTACGTGTTTAGCTTGTTTTATCATTTGCTGCGGGGTGCCAATGCCTTCATGCAGAATCTTGATGCCCTTACTATAACATGAATGCGAGTGAAGTTCCATCTCTATCATAATTATCAAGAATATTTTCACACGAAAGGTATTAAAGTTTCATTTCTGCCAGAATTATATTGAAAATCAGAAACTTCCAGATAAGTCAGCCATCAGAATACAATCCCCAGATATTTTTCTACATCCTGCTCCTGAAGCTCATTCATGGGGTATTTGATTTATCAGGGATGTTTTATTTCTTAATAAGTGTCACATTTACATACGTTGTATTTGTATAAATGTATATTGTATTTATATAATCCTGATAACCATTCTTGCTTATATTTATTTTATACGCTCCAGATATAACTGAAATGTTCAAAGGTGTCAGACCTTTGTAGGTACTGTTTAAATAAACTTTGGCAGCTGACGGATCTGAAATAGCAACAAGTCTGCCTGTTTTTAGAATCGGATTTGTCAGAACAAGAGTAACATTTACTAATGTGGTTTTTCCAGCATAAACATATGTATTATTTGTGTAGTTGTAATATCCAGTTTTGGTTACACCAACAGTATGCCATCCTTCTTTAACAGATATTTGAATAGGTGTTAATCCACGGAGGACACCGTCAATATATGTACTTGCCTTGGATGGTGTTGACTTAACATATATCCGGCCTTTTGTAGCACTTAATGCCATTCCAGTATACTTCCCAGTCGGCATTACCATTACAGCAGCCTGAACAATACCAAACAGAATCAGAAAAATTGCAATAATAGCAACAGCTATTATGATATTATATCTTGTTTTTGAGTGCCTAGTCTTTGTTTTTGAGCGTTTTGTTTTTATGTTTCGCTTGTTATTTTTTGCTTTACGTTTCGCTGCCATATAATATTTTTATTCTGATTAGTATTTATATCTTTAAAGAACTCAATACTGACTATGAAAACGTACAAGAAAATAAGAGGCTCGTATTACGAGGATGTGCATTCATCCTGTAAACCCCAGTCATGGTTTTATGAAACAAGAGAACAATATATGATTAAATTTGCCGACCTGAAAAAAACCGATGTCGTATTGGATATAGGATGCGGCTCAGGCGTGGTCACAAGAAAGATTGCAAGAAATGTTGGGTGCAGGACAACCGGGATTGACATCTCGGAAGCATGCATAAATCACGCTGCCAGTAAATCCAGAGAGGAACAATTAAAAAACATTGATTTCCGGGTAGGGTCAATAGAAAACATCCCTTCTTCTGACGGAAAATTTGATGTCATAATAGCATCCCATATAATTGAGCATATCAGAGATACAGAAAAAGCACTTGAGCAGATATACAAAAAATTAAAAAACAACGGAAAGGTTATAATCACAACACCAAACTATGCGTCCCTGTGGCCTATAGCAGAATTTACATTTGACAAAACACTCACAGAAAAAGGTTATTCATTACATGAACAGCATATAACAAAGTTCAATATGCTAAAATTGAAATCTCTTCTCAGAAGAACCGGCTTCGAGGATGTGAATGCAGAAACACATTATGTTGTATCGCTTCCATTATCGCTTTTCTCGACAAAGATCGCTGACTTTTTTTTCAATTTAGAACAAAAAATTTCATCGCTTCCTTTCGGGGCAATACTGTATACAAAGGGCATTAGAAAATCATAAAATGTTATGTTGAAAAAACAGAGGATGGTAAATAATGGCAGAAAAAGAACTTTCTATGGTGATATCAGCTTTTAATGAGGAGAAAAACGTTGAAAACTTATTTAAGAAACTTATAAATGCCCTGAACAAACTCGGGATAAACTGGGAAATAGTTTTCATTAATAATCACAGCACTGACATGACAGGGGAACTGGCAGAGCATATTAGTCGCCGTGACAAAAGAATCCACTTAATACAAAGATATAACAGGGAAAATAAGGATCTTGGAAGCTCACTCAGGGAAGGCTTCAAAAACTGTACTGGAAAATATATAATAATTATGGATGCTGATCTTTCCCATGATCCTGAAGAAATAAAAGATATTTTCATACACAGACATGACGCAGATATTATTATAGGATCCAGATTTACAAAGGGTGGAAAAAGCGATATGCCTGTTACCCGTGTTATTATCAGCAAAACATATAATTTTCTTGTAAATCTCATTCTTGATGCGAAAGTGAACGACATAACAACAGGATTCAAACTGTATAAAAGGAATGTGATAGATAGCCTGAAACTTGTGAACAACGGATTTGGCATTCATGTGGAAATTCTTCTCAAAGCTGTGCACAAAGGATACACAACAAAAGAGATTCCGATATACTATAGAACAAGAACCGAAGGAAAATCAAAACTTTCATATGCCAGACAATTTAAGCGGTATGCAGAGCCTGTTTTAGAAATGATAAAAATAAAACTTGGCCTTTCGGAAGACTAGTACTGAGACAAATTAATGTTTACAACATTTTCGAAATCTTTCTAAGATTTCAAAGCACTGGATTATTTTTCATACATGAACCACGGATTTCCAGTAATCCACTGTTTTTTTCAGTCCGTCTTCAATCATGACTTTTGGTGTCCATTTTAACACACGATTAGCTTTGCCTGAATCCAGTGAAAGAAACGGCGAAATCACAGGCCTGAAAGGATAGTCTGGTGGAAAATTATGAACTATATCACCCTTAAAATCTGTCATTTTTTTTATCTTTTCTGCCAGGCTCCTGATAGTTATCATGTTACCTGTCCCGAAATTGAATATTTCATTTTTCACAGGGGATTTCAGAGATGTTATGTATGCATTGATATGGTCATCAACATACATTAAATCTCTCACAGTATCAGGTGTCCCTATATATACTGTCTCGCCTCTGAGCATTGTTGTTACCAAATATTCTACGATAAAACCTGTATTATGCTTCCTTCCGAATGTATTGCATGCTCTGGAAATTATATAGGGAAGCCCGTAGGCTTTGCCAGCCATTCTTATGTATTCCTCTGCAGCTAATTTTGACACAGCATACGGACTTTCCGGATTAGGCTTTGTCTCTTCAGTAAATGGTTTTCCTGAATCCTGCCAGCCGTAAACCTCCATGGTTGAGGCGAATATGAATTTTTTGAAATCCGGTATGTCCAATGCTGAATGTGCAAGATTCACTGTTCCGCAATAATTAACCTTCTGAAATTCCAGAACATTATCAAAAGAATGCCTTACAGCTGTTGAGGCGCCGACATGTATTATATAATGCGGTGATATATCTTTGATAATCTTTCTTATTGTGCTATAATCAGTAAGATTTCCGTATCGCATTTCTATCTTATCCAGAACATCCATAATAGTATCTAAAGCATGTCTGTTTGATGTAGTTCTGACGAGTGCGTGCACTTCATATTGCTTTGAAAGTTCCCTTATCAGCTCGCTTCCTATAAATCCTGTCCCGCCCGTGACAAAGACTCTTTCCATCTAATCCTCTCGCGTTTCTTTCAAAATGTCTATATTCTTTTCTATATCCTTGAGTTCTTTGATATTGTTGATAGTATTCCAAAATCCAAAATATTTAAATGCAGCCAGCTTTCTCATAATGGCAAGCTCCCTGAATGTTGTTCTTTCTATATCGCCTTTTTCAGGAAGGTATTTTCTAATCTCCTGTGTGAAAATATATATACCTGAATTTACAAAATATTCATCCAGTATCGGTTTTTCCTGGAATTCTATTACCACGTGATTACTGTCAACAGACACTATTCCGAAAGGACTTTTTAGTGGACATAACAAGATTGTGGCTATTGGCTTGTACTGGTTGTGGAATGTCAGGAAATTTTTCAGGGAAACATCTGTTAATTCATCGCCATTCATGGCCAAGAAAACCTCGTCATCAACACACTGGTTCTCGATTGCAAGCCTGAAAGCATCGCCAGTGCCTTCTGCATTCGTATGGTCATTGATAACTATCTTCATTCCAAAATCATTCTGCCTGATGTATTCGATTATAACCTCTTTTTTGTAATCAACACCAAGTATAACTTTTTCTACCCCATTATTCCTGAGCCATTCCAGAATCCAGTAGAGAAGTGGTTCTTCGGCAATTTTTATCATACACTTCGGAATATTGTCTGTATATGGCCGTAATCTCAGGCCTTTTCCACCAACTATGATTATAGCAGTTTTGATTTTCATAATTGAATTATGTAATATCAGCTTTGTTTAAATAATCATTGTGTATAAAAATTTTTGTCACTTGATATAGGAGCAGACCCACCGTACTGGACAGATATCTTTTCTTTCAGACACTGGAAACTATAATTGCATTCAGACCACATTTTCAAATAAATATCAGCGAAAAACGGCTTTGGCCTGAAAGCCTTGCTTCGCTTTAGTTCGGACACCGAATATATTTTAAAGTCTTTGATTGTTTTAGTTAACTGAAAATTTTTATCTATATATTCTGCATATTGCCTGGTTTTTTCTTTTTGAAATTCATCAGCTTTTATCACAATAAATTTCAGGTTCTCCGGAGGGTTTTCCAGCTCGTTATAGTTTATGTAATTTGTAGCGTAACGATCAGCATAGAAGTTTATTATCCATCCTTGGTCTGTAAATATCAGATCATCAGGCTGTGTATTTGTTTTTATGTAGCTTCCAACTTCATCCCAGCCTTTCCAGTCTGGAAAACTTTGCGAAATGGTGTGGTTTATGGATATTATAAAAAGCCCAAGCAATATATAGACTATAAGTATCCGATTGTTTTCAAATACTTCCACTACCATACGACCAATCAATATTGATACTGGAATTAACACAAGCAAAAGATAGCGTGTAAAACTTATTCCTGAAGCAAGGCTAAAAAAACAGAAAATCAAAACAAACCATGCCAAAAGAAATCCTGATTTTCTGTCTCTATAATATAAAAAATATATTAATGCCATCAGTGATGATAATGCAAAAAATATTGTATTATCGTTTACAAATCCTGTTATGTAAAAGGAAAAATTCTCCAGAATACCTGAACCGAAGCCAGCTGTATTAGTATAATGCAGAATTGGTGTGGGAAAACCGAGGAATTTGAAAATTATAAAGGAACCCAGTGTAGGCAGTGCAACCAGTGCAGCAATAATTATTGCTGCTGTAACTGATCTAAACTGCAGTTTTTTGATTATATCAGGATTCAGAACAGCATAAATCATAAAAAGCGGTGTGAATAAAACAACATTTTCTACGTTATTTATTCCAAGCCCGAAAATAACAGCACCGAGATATAAATATTTCTTTTGTCCTGTTTTATGAAACACGAGCATCATATAAAACAGCAGCAGAAAAATCAGATTCGTTAAGATATCTGCCATTGCCATTTTGCTCATTAAAATATGAAGCGGAAAAACAGCTAGAATGAGACCTGAAATCAGTGCTGTTTTTTTGTCATACAATTCTTTTGTTATGTAATACAATACCAAGATCCCTGCAAGCCCTAGAAAAACTGCAAAAAGCCTGGCAATGATAACGCTGGCACCGAGAACAGAAAAAATCCAGGAAAGAGGATATAAAAATGTTAGCAAAGGATGGTAGTAAGCTGATATTATGAAATGTCCCTGACTCATGCCGCGTGAAATATAGCTGTATAATGCCTCATCCGGTGTAAAATCAAAAGTAGTGATATTTATCAGCCTTAAAACAAGAGCTGACAGCAGTATTAGGACAAGGATATATATATAATTGCATGATTTATATTTTGCTGATTTCATAATGATTCTATTGAGAATAAAGTTTAAAAGAAATAAGAACTATAATGCTAATAAAGTAAGATTGCCGTTTGAATTCAGGAAGAAATACCCGGAAATTGAATGGAAAAAAATTGCCGGACTTCGTGACGTGCTTATTCACGAATACTCCGATGTTGATTTAGACCTGCTGTGGGAAATAGTTACACTAAAGCTATCACCGTTAAAACATGAAATAATGAAAATAAGAAACGGGGTTCAAAAGGCTTAAATATAGGTTGGGAGAAATATTATTATGCCATCGCGGAAAACAGCAATAAAGAAAACAAAGTCAGTGAAAAAGCCCGGGAAACGCGGGGCCTCAAATCAAAATACAATCTGGTTATGTATACTACAGTTATCTCAATCTTATAGTATGTTCACTTAATTTCAGAACTTTTATATATTAGCAATCACCATATATTTCTTGGTGATTAAATTATGTGGCAACTTGAGAAAGGCGATA
>C687J35504_10001956_pt1 | contig 14196 bp, 10 predicted proteins | sample RifCSPhighO2_02_FD_35504 | JGI IMG/M metagenome (IMG submission 35504) | reverse complement strand
ATGCTGGCGATGGGTCGCTACCGTGGCTACCGCCTGACCGAACTGTTCCGCTTCAAAGCCTTCCTCAAGGACTAATGCCATGTTCGGTCTGATCAAGACGTGGAAAGCCCTAGAAGCCAAAGGCATCATGGGCATCAATCGGCGTAACGCGGACTACGTGCTGAAGTACAACAAACGGCACCTGTACCCGATCGTCGATGACAAGATCATCACCAAAATGCGCGCCATCGAAGCGGGTATTGATGTGCCGGAAATGTACGGCATCATCGATACCGAAAAAGGCATCGATAACCTGCGTGCAATCATCGGTGATCGCCCAGACTTCGTGGTCAAGCCAGCGCAGGGTGCTGGCGGTGACGGCATCCTAGTGATCGCGGATCGCTTTGAAGAGAAGTATAAAACTGTCTCAGGCAAGATCATCAGCCACGAAGAGATCGAGCATCAGATCTCCAGCATCCTGACAGGCCTCTACTCCTTGGGCGGTCACCGTGATCGCGCGCTGATCGAATACCGGGTCACACCCGACCAGATTTTCAAGAGCATCAGCTACGAAGGCGTGCCAGACATTCGCATCATCGTGCTGATGGGCTATCCAGTCATGGCCATGCTGCGCTTGCCGACGCGCCAATCCGGCGGCAAGGCCAACCTCCACCAGGGCGCCATTGGTGTCGGTGTAGACCTGGCCACCGGCGTGACCCTGCGCGGCACCTGGCTGAACAACAAGATCAGTAAGCACCCGGACACCACCAATGCGGTAGACGGTGTGCAACTGCCTAACTGGGACGGCTTTATGAAGCTCGCCGCTGGCTGCTACGAGCTCTGCGGTTTGGGCTATATCGGCGTGGACATGGTGCTGGATCAGGACAAGGGCCCGTTGATTCTCGAACTCAACGCCCGCCCAGGCCTGAACATCCAGATCGCTAACGACTGCGGCCTCACCCACCGCGCCCACGCAGTCGAGGCGCGTATCGCCGAACTGCAGAAAAAAGGCATCGTCGAAACCGCCGAAGAGCGCGTGCGCTTCTCGCAAGAGCTGTTTGGCCATGTCTCGATTGCGCAAATCTGATTGATCGCACAAACAAAAAAGCCCGGACAAGTCCGGGCTTTTTTATGGCTGTTTGATTGGGTCGCTAACGCACAATCGCCAACTCGAATGCGCCTTCATCGCTGTGTGCATGGGTCTGCATACCAGCCTCATCGACTGCCAGCGCCTGCAGGGGCCGCTTGAAGGGTTTGTTATCCAGGGTTTGCAGGCTGCGATCTTCATCCGTAGTCAATAGCAGCACATAGTGCTCACCGGCGGCGGCTCTTACCGGCACAGTGCCTTCGATAAAGGCATAGCGATACCACGTTTCCGCATGCAGCTGATACACCGCATCACTCACCAGGCGCGTTGGCTGCTTGGCCTGATCAAGGAACAGCAAGGATGGATACGCGACCTGTTTATTGGCAAAGCTGCGAATACGCAAACCAAAGTCGTACTGCGAGCGTGGCAGTTTCAGGGCCGCGTAGTAGCTCTTACCCATGGGAAAATCCAGGCTGGGGGAAAAGCGATTGAGCTCTTCATAACGTGGTTCATCGGCGCTGATAGGGGTGAAATCTTCCTCACTCAATTGCCCACAGCAACGCTCGACTAGCTCCTGATAGCGCCCCTCAACCTTCTCTTCAGTACCCGCCAGCAAGGCCTGCATCGCGGCAGTGGGCTGCCCATCCAGCCCCGGCAAAGTGTGTGGTTTAGCGTCAAAGGTCACTTCCCTACCCTGGGTAAGCGGCACATTGTGCAAGGTGGGCGTCGGCGCTTTGGCTCCCTTGGGCGGGACCTTGGAGTTACGCATGCGCCCCTGCTCATCCACCCAGGTGAAGTAGCGTCCATCCTGCTCGTCACGGGCAAAATCGCGCCCCTCCAATACATCCGAGCTTATGTAGGCACTGGAGCGCTCACCCGTACCCAGAAGAATCTCATTACCACCGGCTTGCACCTGCTGACCCGCGTAGAAGCTGTTCTGCAGATTGCCGCTGGCGTCCACCCAGGTGAAATAGCGTCGCTTGCTTTCACCACTGCTCTTGCTGCCAGGCCAGACTGCTGCCTCACCGTCATTCAAGCGAGCCTGATCGCTGCGCTGGATATTGCCGGTAGCCGTCTGTTGATGCGCCACGTAGCGATTGTCGACAAAACTGTTGTGCACCCGCCCCTGATCATCCACCCAGGTTAAATAGCGGCCGCTGGCGCTGGCCTGCGTAACCGCCATAAAACCCACCAGCATCAGCACAATACGCATGACTGAACCCTAGAAAGTGGTGCGATAGGTCAATGCCAATACATAGGCTTTGACACTGGTTTTAACATCCAAATCGGCATAAGGGTTGTACACCATGCTGTCGATGGATGAGCAGTTGATATTGCAACTGGAACGCGCCGGGATGTCCTGTTTACTGACCAGATAGTTGAAGCCCAGATCGATCACAGTGTCCTTATCCCACTGATAACCCACCCCGAGACCATAGAGTTTGGCATCCCCAAGAGGTGCCAGTACGTCAGCCTTGTTGCCGGGAATGGCTGAAGGTCTTGGCTCATACCCCATACGCAAACTCAGACGATCATTGACCTGATATTCAACACCAACGGCCCAACTCCAGACGGACTCATAACCACGATCAAGAATGATGCTGGTGGATGTGGCGTTCTCAGGTGAGAACAGACTGGCGATGGTCAAAATATCCAGCTGACGGTCGAACTCCAGTTCGAACTTGTCCCAGGCGGCATAGTCGGTCCACTTCACATCCAGGTTGATCTGCCAGCGCTCATGCGGCTTGAACTTAATGCCGCTGGCAAAGTGGGCCGGATAGGTCATATTCAAGGAAACGTTGCCCTGCTCCTTATCGAACAAGCCATCCGGTGTCAGGGTATTGAAAACCGCACCGATAAATGAGCCGTCCAAGCCCTGCCAGAACCCCTGCCAATTCTCCGAGTAATCCACCACATAGCGCCCTTTCAAGCGCATCCTGGCCTCACTTTGATACACCGCACCCAATGCAAACCAGTCGCTTGGCTCCCACAGAAAGCCGACGTTCCAGGTAGGTGAAAGGGTTTGCTGCATATCGATATCGATATTGGCGATGTCAGTGAACGGACCCAACTCACCGCCACAAATATTCAGGAAAATCTCGAACGGATTACTGTCAACCAAGCACAACGCATCCTGAGCAACACCGACAAACCCAGTGAGGATGCCAGGCGCACGAAAATCCTGATTTAGCGCCATCGCCTGATGGGAAAAACCGATAGACAACCCCAGTGATAACTCGTCATTGACCTGATACGCCAGCGAAGGTGAAAAGTAGGTCAGGCGCTGGATAACCAATTCCTTGCCTTGATAACGCCCTGGGTCGTCATCGTCACGGGCAAAACCCAGTGCTTGTGGCGTGTACATATTGGTAGCAAAGGTCAATTTTGAGCCTGGAGGCGTGATCGACAACCCTGCCAACGGAGCAAACAGCATCGGCAACTCTGTTGCACCGCCCACGCCAGGCAGATACATCATGGCCGCACCGGCTCGACTAGATGAGTTGGCAACGGGGTCGTTGTCGAGGCCAAGAAAGTTACTCCCGTAACCTTCAGGCGCATCAAAATCGGCACGAATATCCATCATCCCAGTGATGAATTTGACCGTCGTTTGTCGACCTTTCAACTTGCTTAAGGCGGCCGGGTTGTAATGCACAGAGTCGATTCCGACAAAGTCAGCCGTAACTGCGTTGCCAAGTGCCATAGCCTTAGGGCTGCCAATCGTTAGATTCTGTGCCAACTGTGCCTGGGCGAGCCCACAACAGAGCGAGGCTACCCAAAAAATCGCCTGCGTCAGCAGCGAAATTCGCGTATTCATAAGAAGGTTCGCTCGCGTCTATTGGGCCTTCAGGCCTTTGATATCCAAAGGCATGGAGATGCCCAACAGCACATCTGGCGAATCTTCAGTCATCCCAAAACCGGCGCTGACGTTGACGATGCGTTCAGGTGAGGTTCGTAAACCCAGCGAGAAGTTCATTACCGCGCTGGTCTGTCCACTGCCCTCAGCTTCACCATCGGCGAAAGTGAAGGTCGGCTTCAAGGAGTGCGACATCTGGTAAGAGGTCGCCAGCGACACGTCATAGGAGAGTGCATAGGCAAAACCCATGCTCAGCGAGAATGAGGATCCGGGATCAACCTCTTCAAGTAGTCGCCCACCACGCACTTGACCGATACCGGTGATGGGCATGTTGTAGGTGTATCCGAGAGAACCGAATAACACGACCGGGTCGATCACATAGGACATATTCGCCCCGACGCCCAGACTGTAAGTACCGCTGCCCGTTGCCAGATCACTTTGGCTATTAATGTCATAGGGGCTGTTACCTGTTGGCAAGCCCAGGGTTGCATACAGCGTGGTCACCGGTTTGCCGCGCAAGGATGTCCACGGCTGCCAACGCAGGCTGGCGGAGATATCGCCCAGACTGTAGGTATTCAAATCACGCTCAGTGTCATATTTGGCAATCATGGGCAAACGAACGCTAAAGGTCAGGTTATCCCACACGCCGTAGTCGAAGGTGAACGAGTTGGTGAAGGTATGCTGCGCTTCGCCCTGAGAGACCACGCTGAACACGTTGTTACCTGTGCGTACAGTCTCCACCACCGTGTCGCGCAGCAGCGAATAATCGAAACCATAGGTCAATGTCCGCTCACCCTTTTTCAGCAGGGTGTAGCTTTTCTCCGCAGCCTGGAACACCTCTTCCAGCGCTTTGGCGCTGTCGGCGTCGTCATCCTGCTTGCTCAGCGCCTCACGTGCCTGATCGACCGAAGCCGGATCGGCAAGTACCCCTGAACTGGCAGCCCCAGCCAGCATGGCCAGCCATACATAATGCAAAACTCTCATGGCGCAGCCCCCAAATATTTATTCTTATGCCGGGCGTTTTACTTGCGTCGGATATAGCGAATATCGCCCTCGGAACCCAGCTCAGTGGCTTGGTTCTCGGTGAACTTGGTCATCTGTGGAAACTCGCGAAATGCCAGCAAGCTGATGGTGCGGTCATCGATGATGCGCAAATCCTGCTCGCTCAAAGCAAGAGCATTTGGCGGCTCATTGCCATTGGGGAAAATCACAAACAGCACGTTCTGATCCCAGATTTCCTCAAAACGCGTACGGGTAAAACTGATATTGCCAAGTGCCGGATCCGCCACAAAAACATGGTCGTTGTACACATCGCGCACCACCACAAAGTGTTTGAAGCCGGCATATTCGATCGGCACGATGGCTGGATGCTCAAGCGCGTCGAGATCAGCAAAGCCCGCGCGAAAACCACCGCTTTTGTAACCCAACGCGGTGACAAAGCGCTTCATGTCGAGCAGGGAAAACCCACGCCGCTCAACGATTTTGTCAGCCTCACCAAACTGCAACAGACCTTCCATCACCTGACGCTCCTGCAGGTTACGGCCAAGGAAATAATCCAGCAGCGAGGTCAGCGCAGCCGATCCACAGCTGTAGTCATAGGCCTGACGAATCACATTGCGAAACTGCAACTGGCTCATCGGCTCAAGCGTCACCGTCTCACGCAAAGGCCCATTCGGCAGCAAGTGCTGATTGATATGCACAGTACCCGGCGCCGGCGGTTTGGTATCCACCGCCTCGCTAAAGCCCCACACACCGATCAGGCTGCCCAGCAGAATCTCGATCATCAGCCAACCGCACTCCTATCCAACAAGAGAAAAGTCCTACCGGCCGAAGCCGGTAAGACTTTTCATCACGCGGAACAACTAAGCGAACTTAGTGGCCCCAGACTTTTACGGTGGTACCAGCCATGTTCATGTCGTTAACAGCCAGGGAGCCGATGCTTGCAGCGTTTGTGTCACCAATTTTGATAGCACCCACGCTCAGCTGACCAGTGATGGTCGGCAGGCTGATTTGCAGCTGCTGAGTGCCACTGGCGTTTTCCACCACGTCAACTTTGACGGGAGCAGTGTCGGAGATGTTGAAGCCGGTGAAGGCAACGGTTTCCATGCGCAGCGAACCGCCGCCAGTGTCGCCGTCGGTGTAAACCAGGCTGCCAATGGTGCCGTTGAAGCTACCGGAGATGCTGATGCCGTCCTGACCGGTTACGGTTGCCAGAGCAGTGTCATCCATGGCCTTGAGCTCAGCCTGAGCCATGAAAGGAACAGCCAGAACAGCGGTGGCCAGGGCCAGTTGCTTGAGGGTTTTCATTGTTATTGTCTCCACAGTTCACTAATGGGTTGTCCCCGGCAGGCTGCTCTGGACTCCTGTCCGTCTCAGCTAGCGGCGTGCGCCGCTCACCAGGTCTGACACTGCTTCCCTATTCGCGCCAGGCTTGGAATCGTGAAGCACCATGCTTCTCGTCCTGACGCTAAAACTACTGGTGCAAGCCCTGGCTGCCAGCCCATCCAAGGGATGGAGCGCCCATCTAGCGCCAATCAGCCAGCCAAGCCTCATGCTTCACTCAACAACCCCAGGCTCTTGCCCTTCAAAACCGCTTGCGTGCGGCTGCGCACACCCAGCTTGGCGAACAGGTTGTGCAGGTGCCATTTGATGGTGGCCTCAGACAAATGCACCGCCTGGGCGATATCACGGTTCGACAAACCGGCCGCTACAAAGCGCAAAATCTCCCGCTCTCGATGGCTAACATCTTGATTTTCATCGAAAGTTTCTAGGTCTATAGACAACCGACGGCATTGCTCGCGCAGCTGTTCAGCCAGTCCTTGCCAGGCGCTGGCTCGCTTGGATTCCGCACTGTGCCAAGCGTCCCAGAGCGGTAGCAGCCAGAGTGCGTCATCCAGAAACATTCGCCGGTAACCGCTGGCCCAGGCATCCTCTAGCGTGGTTTTGAGCAAGGCAAAGGCCTTGTCGCTGTTACCTTTGCGCCAGTACGCCACAGAAAGTAACAAGGAAAGACGCAAGCGCCGATCACGCTGATGCTCGGCCGTCTGTTTGGCTAGGCAGGCTTCGAGTATGGCTTGCGCCTTGTCAGCACGTCGCTCGCACAGGGCCAGTCGCGCCTCCGACAACACCTGCACAGTTTCCGCATCGGCATACCGCCCAGGCGGTAGGACCGCTAGGTGGCGTTGCAGCTGCAGGCAGGTGCGCTCGGCCTCATTGGGTTTACGCAGCCACAGCAGAAACTGCACCTTGCAGCTCATGCCCAGGGCATAGACGCGCTCATACCCAGGACCATGCAAACCGGCCAACCATTCGTCCAACTCAGCCAGGGCCGACTCACCCTCGCCAGCAAAGAACCGCGCCTTGGCCATCACCAGTTTGCCGCGACTGATCAGTTCAACCGGCGTGGCTACGTCGCGCCAGGTGGTTGCCAGCGGCAGCTCAGCGAGAATCGCCGCATGCCGATCCTGCTCATACAGCAAATCCGCATAGGCCAGAGCCAACGGCCCGCCGACCCGACTGCGCCGACCAAATACCTGCTCGACCCGCGCGCGCGCACTTTCAGCCAAGACGCGGCCGCGCTCGGGCTGGCCCATTTCCTTGCAAATCAGTGCCTCAATCAGGCTGACCACCGCATGCAGGTATTCGCTGTCGGCCTGCTCCAGGTTGTCGCGCGCCACCGCAATCGATTTGGCCGCATCGCCGAACTCACCCAGCAGCGCGTAGGCCGCGGCCTGAATGCAGGACATGCTCGCGCGGAAAATCGGCTGATTGTCCGGCACCAGCGCCAGCCAGTGCCGCGCCACCTTCAGCGCGCCCTCAAGCTTGTCCTGATACAGCAGCACCAGCGCCTTGAGCACCTGGGCCACCGCCAGCAGCACCGCCAGGCCAAAGTGCATCGGTTTGCCACGCCCTTGCATCAGGCGCGTGCTGACCTCCTCGATCAGCGCTTCGGCTTCGGCGTACTTCTGCTCGAAGGCCAGCTGCCAGGCGTAGAAAATCTGAAACACCGGGTGTTCACGGATAACCTCCGAGGGCACATCCTTGAGGATCGCCAGGATGCCGTACACCTGATTACCCGCAATCAGCGTCGCGCCCTGGCGTTCCAGCAACTCAGCGGCAAAGGCGTAATCCCGCGCGCGCAGGGCGTATTTGACCGATTTATCGGTCAGTTCATGGCTTTCACACCAACGAGCGGCGGCATGCAGCAGATGGGTTGGATCACCCGCACGGCTCAGACGGCCCTGAAGAAATTCGGCAAACAAGTGGTGATAGCGAAACCACTCGCCCTGCTCGTCCAGCGCGATGATAAACAGCTGGGCCGTTTGCAGGCGCTTGAGCATTTGCGCGCCATCCGTGCGACCGGTCAGGGCGTTGCACAACTCGGCATTGAACTCATCCAGTACCGACGTCTGATCGAGAAACAGCTGCTGATCCTGCGGCAGATGATCAAGCACGTCCTCAGCCAAGTAATCAGCGATATTGCGCTCAGTTCCTGACAGCCCAGAGAGAAAGGCCGCGCGCTCAGGCTGCCGCGCCAGTGACAGCGCCACCAGGTGCAAGGCCGTGATCCAGCCTTCGGTACGCCGGTGCAGCAAGTCCAACTCGGCGCTGCTCAGCTGCAGCTGCTTAAGCTCATGAAAATAGGCTTCCGTCTCGCCTCGGGTCAGGCGCAGCTCGTCAGCCTTGATCCACAGCGCCCAAGGCGAAATAACCGGCTGCTCATCGAGAAAACGCGGTTTGTAGCGCGTGCTACCGATCATCCGCACATTGGCCGGCACCTGCTTGACGAAGTAATTGACCAGCGGCCCCAGATCGACATGCCGCACGCGATGAAAGTCATCAAAGATCAAGTACAGATCGCCTTGGACCCTTTTCAGGTCGCCGATAAACGAATCCATCAGCAGCTCATTCGGCACACTCAGGTCGTCACGCAACAGACGTGAGGTGCTTGCTCCAAAGCCCGGCAGTTGTGCCTCAATGGACGCGATCAGGTAATGCAGCAAACGTTGTGGCTCGCTGTCAGCCTCATCGCAGGACAACCAGGCGACCCGCGCGCCAGTCTCCAGCAAGCGCAGACGAAACTGACTCAGCACCGTACTCTTGCCAAAGCCCGCCGGCGCGCTGAGTAGAATCAGACGCTGCTCGCGCGCCTTGAACAACCGGTCAAGCAAGGCATCGCGGGCCAACAACGGGCGGCCGGCGGACTCAGCAGGAAACAACTTGGTGCGCAGTAACGGTAACTTGCCCGGACGGGGTTTCGATTGGCTATTCATTGATCAAGAAGACTCAGTTCACGCGCGCGGCGGATGGCTTGTGTGCGGTTACGCACCTTGAGCTTTTCGTAAATGTTGTGCAGGTGCCATTTGACAGTACCGAGGGCCAATGACAGTTGCTGGCCGATCTCGTCATTCGACATGCCCTGAGCCGCCAGGCAGACCACCTCACGCTCGCGCTCGGTCAGCCCCTCTTCGAGTACTTCCTGCGATTGCCGCGCACTGTTGCCCGGCCAGATGGCCAGCAAACCACGGATAAACCCCTGCAGCGCCGGCTGGCGTTCGGCGGCTTCCAACTGCTGCAGCAACAAGCGAATAGCTTCGCCCTCCTCTACAAACAAGCTACGCACCCCTTCGCGCTCGGCACCAATCAAACATTGCACCAGCAAACTTTGCGCACGCTCCTGGTAACCCAGACGCTGATAACTCAGCGCCGCCAGCAAATCGAGTCGCAAGCGATGCAAGCCGTGCCAGTTATCCAACAACATGCCGCGCAGCTGAGTGATTTCATGCAGCGCTTCGCTGTAATGGCCGCGCGCCTGCTGCAGACGAATTCGGGTCAGACCGCGCACCCACAGCACCGGATTGAAGCGCATATGCTGGTAATGCTCGGTCAGCTTGTTCCAGTCCACCGTTTTGAGGCGTTGCTCAGCGCGCTTGAGGCGGTCCGCTGCAGGCTCCTGAAGAATCTGCACCACCTCATCGGCCACCGCTTGGGCATAGAAACGCCAGGACTGGTTGCGCGCGGCAAGGTTCTGCATCAGCACCAGGCTGGCATAGGCCTCCTTGGGGTTATCCTGCATGCGCTGCACATGGGCCATGCACAGCATGCCCTGGGCATATAGATCTATCGGATTGATCACATCAACCGTGGCCAGCGCCCAGCGCAGCCGCTCCTCAATACCTTCCAGGCGTCCTTGGTTATAGGCAATCAAGGCTTCGGTGATGGTCGGCAGCGCCAATGCCCGCGATCGATCGGAAAACCAGGGTATGACCCGCGCGCGCAACTGGGCGAACAGCAGCTCGGCCTGACGGATCTGCCCCTGCTCCAGACTCAGCAGCACCTCGACGTTGGCCAACTGCATATCCAGATAACGCCCTTCGAGGAAGTGATTGCGCTGCTGCGCCAGAGCCAGCAAACGTTTGGCCTGGTCCGGCTGGCCGATCATCACATTGGCCAGCGCGCCGACGATCAGCATCGCCACTTCAAGAAAGGCGGTGTGCTGGCCCAGCTGCACTTCAACCCGCCGCGCCAGGGCAATACAGGTCTGCAGGTCATCCTTCTGCAAGGCGATAACCGACTTGATCGCCAGGGTTGCCAATAACTTGTCGCTCAGCGGCGCGCCCTGCTTGGCTTCCGTCCAGCGCTCCAGCAGCTCATCGAGCATGCGGTTGGCTTCCACCAGCCCCAGCTCGGCGGCACGGGTCCAGACATCGGCGAGTACCAGCACGGGAAAGCGCTCGGCAATCTCATCCGGTACGTGCTGACGCCATTTGTAGATCAGGTTGAGCTGACCACGGTTGATCAACTCCAGGCCGCAACCATCGACCAGCGCGGCGAGCATTTCCGCGTCTTCGGCGAGGCACGCATGCTCAATGGCCAGGTTCTGCATATGGTGGTTGGTGAACCACAGGCTGGCGTTGAAATGCAGTTGTTTGAAACGCTCCGGGTCGCGCTCTTTCAGGCGGCTGCGCAGGAATTCGGCAAACAGGTTATGAAAGCGATACCACTGTCTTTCGCGGTCCAGCGGTAGGAGGAACAGCTGCATCGCTTCTAGCTCTTCCAGCAACTGCTGGCCGTCATGCCGCCCGGTCAGGGCATTGGCCAGGTCGCCACTAAGCTGCTGCGCCACACCCAGAGCCAGCAGGAGTTCTTGTTTGTCGGCGGGCAACTGCTCGAACACGCTACGCAGCAGGTACGCACCCACAGCGACCTGATCCGTGCCCATGTCGGCAATCTGTGCAGCGGCCTGGGGTTGATGACGCAGCCAGAGGCTGGCCAAGTGCACGCCCACCATCCAACCTTCGGTCTGGCTGTACAGCGCCGAAAACGCCACGGCATCCAGCTGCAAACCGCAGCGCTGCAAGTAATCGCGGGTTTCCGCCTTGCTCAAGCGCAGTTCCTGCTCACCGATCTCCACCAGCAAATCCTTGGCGCGCAGGGTGGCCAGGTTAAGTGCCGGCTGAGAGCGGCTACCGATGGCCAGAGTAAAACCTTCAGGGGCAAATTTGATCAGGCGATTAAGTGCGTTCAGCAACTCGGTGTCCTGAATCAGGTGCAGATCATCGAGCACCAGCAGCAGCGGGGTTTCCAGCTGCGCCAGGTCAACCAGCAGACTTTCCATCACCGCGGATACCGGAACACGCATGGTGTTCTGCAGGTAAGCCAAAGCTTCTGCGCCAAAGCCTGGTAACAGACACGAAAGCGCTTCGATCAGCTGCAGCAGAAAACGAGAAGGCTCATCGTCACCAGGGCCAAGCGACAACCAGGCAACAGCCTGACCGCTGTGTGCCCGCGCATGGGCTAACGCAACCAGTGCGCTGGTTTTACCGAAGCCAGCCGGGGCAGCCAATAGCAGCACCCGCGCATGGGGATTGCCAGACAGCGCTGATTCCAGCTGCGGCCTGACCAGATAATCAGCAGACGCCTGAGGTGGCATCAGCTTGGCACGCAAGAGGCTCCCAGCGGCAGGATCCATTACTTCATCCATGGCCTTGATCCCGTAGTAATTATTGTTTTATGAGTCACATCGAACATCCGGGGACAGTTCCATACTAATGAGCACAAGCATCCCGAGTAAACCCACGCGCAAGCTCTAGGATGAATGTTGGCGACGTTCTACAATCGGCGTCCGCGCACCTTGAAAGTGTCATATGCCTACTTGCCTTGTACAGGCTCTGCCCTACCTCGCAGACCCTTCGCGTTACTTCAGCAGCGTCATGCATGCACCCGGTGCCGTCTTACTGGATGCCGGACGACCAACCGCGCAGCGTGGACGCTATGACCTTATCAGCGCCTGGCCATTGGCAGAGCTGGCACCAGCACCCGACGAAACGGCCAACGCTTTCCTGCAACGCCTACGCCAGAGCCTTGCCAGTCTCGGCGAGTGCCAAGCACCGGCAGATAATCCGCTTCCGTTCGTCGGCGGATTGATTGGCTACCTGAGTTACGACTTCGGCCGCAGGCTGGAACAGCTCCCGGCCCAGGCTCTCGATGACCTCAATCTGGCTGATGCCCGTTTTGGCCTTTACGCCTGGGCCCTGATCACCGATCACCAGCAACAACGCAGCCAGCTGATGTTTCACCCAAGCCTGGACGCGGCAGAACGCCAGCGCCTTAGCACGCTGTTTGCCATGCCAGCAGCGCCTGTGCTGCACCCCTTCAAGCTGAAGGAGCATTTTCAGTCGGATACCAGCGAAGCCGAGTACCTGCAATGTTTTGCGCGGATTCAGGCCTACATTCAGGCCGGTGACTGTTATCAAGTGAATTATGCGCAACGCTTCCGCGCGGGCTATCAAGGCTCGCCGTGGACCGCCTACCAAGCCCTGCGCGCCGCCTGCCCAACACCCTTCTCGGGTTATCAGACGTTGCCAGACGGCGGCGCCATCATCAGCCTGTCGCCTGAGCGCTTTCTGCGCATCAGCGAAGGCCAGGTGGAAACACGGCCGATCAAAGGCACCCGCCCTCGCCATACCGATGCAGAGCGGGATAAAGCGCAAGCCGACGCCCTGCTGGGCAGCAGCAAGGACCGAGCGGAAAACCTAATGATTGTCGACTTGCTGCGTAATGACCTGGGCCGCAGTTGCACCGTCGGCTCGGTGCGGGTACCTGAACTCTTTGCTCTGGAAAGCTACCCCAATGTGCATCATCTGGTCAGCGCCGTGACCGGCGAGCTGGCAGCGGATAAAGATGCCCTGGACTTGATCGCCGGCAGTTTCCCCGGCGGCTCGATTACTGGCGCGCCAAAGATCCGTGCTATGCAGATCATCGATGAACTGGAGCCCACTCGCCGCGCCCTGTATTGCGGCTCGCTGCTGTACCTGGATGTCCGCGGCGAAATGGACAGCTCAATCGCCATCCGCAGCCTGTTGGCCAAGGATGGGCAGATAAGCTGCTGGGGGGGCGGTGGCATCGTCGCCGACTCAAACGGCCAGGCCGAATACCAGGAGTCGATTACCAAGGTCAAAGTGCTGCTGGAGACACTAGAGCAGTTCTGCGATTGAACTGGACGGCAGACACAAAAAACTTCCGGGAGAAGTTTTTGACGTCGCCCAGCGACGGCCCGAAGGGTGGCCGCCATGGATGGCAGGCCACAAAAAAGCCCGCAAATGCGGGCTTTTCAATAGAGAGCTGATTACAGGCTCAGCTCGCGATTGGATGCCTTGAGGAACTCGCGCTTGAGATCCTCATACGTGTGCACAGCCGGGAACTGCGGGAATTCGCGAATCACGTTGTCCGGCGCATGGAACAGGATACCGGCGTGGGCCTCGCTAAGCATGGTGGTGTCGTTATACGAGTCACCCGCCGCGATCACGCGATAGTAGAGACTCTTGAAGGCGAGGACCGACTGACGCTTGGGGTCCTTCTGGCGCAGTTGGTAATCCACTACGCGATCCGTTTCATCGGTGATTAGCTTGTGGCACAGCAGAGTCGGGAAACCCAGCTGACGCATCAGCGGCTGGGAAAACTCGTAGAAGGTGTCGGAAAGAATCACCACCTGAAAGCGTTCACGCAACCAATCGACAAACTCTACCGCGCCATCCAGAGGCTTTAGTGTGGCGATCACCTCTTGAATGTCAGACAGCTTCAAGCCGTGTTCGTCCAAGATGCGCAGGCGCTGCTTCATCAGCACGTCATAGTCCGGAATATCCCGGGTGGTCGCTTTCAGCGATTCGATGCCAGTTTTTTCCGCGAAGGCGATCCAGATTTCCGGGACCAACACGCCTTCCAGGTCGAGACACGCGATTTCCACAGGACACTCCTAGCTTGGATTTATTTGAGA
>C687J35504_10001953_pt1 | contig 14205 bp, 16 predicted proteins | sample RifCSPhighO2_02_FD_35504 | JGI IMG/M metagenome (IMG submission 35504) | reverse complement strand
GGGCGGAATGGGTGGGATGATGTAAGCCAAAAAAGCTCCGATTCATCGGAGCTTTTTTTAATGTCAAAATCCCAATAACAAATTTCAAATCAAATCTTAAATCTGAAAGAATAAAGCTTTGATATTAAAACATTTGAGTTTGGTTTGACATTTGAAATTTGGATTTTGATATTCCGAATGTGCTATAATAAAAGCAAATATATACACAAACGGTATGCGTATCGAACTCGATCAGCTCAAAAGCTTTTTGCTTGATTCCAATCTCATTCCCAAAGAAAAGGTGGAAGAGGCAGCGGCAGAAGCCAAGAAAGATAATAAGAACCTGGGGGCGCTGCTGTTGGAGAAAAAACTCATCCAAGANGCNGANCTNCAGAAAGTGTATGCCTATATTCTTGGTATCCCGTTTGTCGACCTTTCCAAGGAAACCATTCCGATCGAAATACTGCAGGTTGTTCCGGAACTTATCGCCAAAAAATACAACATCGTTTCTTTCGAAAAAACAGGAGCCAATCTGAAGGTGGCCATGCTCAATCCCGAGGATCTCCAGACGATCGATTTCATCAAGAAAAAAACCGGTTTGAAAATCGTGCCGTGCCTCACGACCCGGGAGAGCATCCAGGCGGCGCTGCGCCAATATGAGAAAAGCCTTAAGGCAGAATTCGGCGATATCTTGACCGGGGAGATCAAGCCGGACGGCGAAAGCCGGGATGAAGAAAATCTGGAACAGGTGGCCGCGGGCCTGCCGATCATCCGGATCGTGGATACGCTTTTGAAGCATGCCATTCTCGAGTCGGCGAGCGATATCCACATCGAGCCGGAAGAAAAAGAAGTGCATGTCCGCTACCGCATCGATGGCGTCTTGCACGATGCGATGACCCTGCCCAAAGACGTAGCGGCAGGTATCGTGGCGCGCATCAAGGTGCTCTCCAATTTGAAGCTCGATGAGCATCGTTTGCCGCAGGACGGACGGTTCAAGATCCAGAATGACGAATATAAGATTTCTTTCCGCGTCAGCATGCTGCCGGTGTTCGATGGCGAAAAAATCGTGATGCGTCTTTTGGATGAGACTTCCAAAGGATTGACGCTCGAGAAAATGGGGCTGAATGGCCAGGCTCTGGAAGCGGTGCACCGGGAAATCAGCAAGCCGAATGGGATGATACTCGTCACCGGTCCGACGGGCTCCGGGAAAACGACGACGCTCTACACCGTGATGGATATCTTAAATACGCCGGAGGTGAACATCTCGACCGTCGAGGATCCGGTGGAATATCGGATGCCACGCGTGAACCAGACGCAGATCAACCCGAAAGTCGGCATGACGTTTGCCGCGGCGCTCCGTTCGCTCTTGCGCCAGGATCCGGATATCATCATGGTGGGTGAAATTCGCGATCAAGAGACCCTGGAGATCGCTATGCACGCGGCGATGACGGGGCATCTGGTGCTTTCTACGCTCCATACCAACAATGCGTCCGCGACGCTGCCTCGAATGCTCGATATGGGTGCGGAGCCGTTTCTCATCGCCTCGACGGTGAATGTCATCATCGCCCAGCGCCTCATCCGGCGCCTGTGTGTCGAGTGCCGCAAGCCGTATCAGCTTGACAAGAAAGAAATCGAATCGCTCGCGAAATTCTACACTATCGATGATATTTTTACATACCTCAAAAACGATCCAGCCAGCAAGAAATATGTCGAGAAGGCGAAGAGTTGGGAAGAAATCACGATGTACAAGCCAGCTGGCTGTGATCAGTGCGGAGGGGAGGGCTACCATGGCCGGAGCGGCATCTACGAGGTGCTGCCGATGACCGAGGGTATCCGCAAGCTGGTGACGCAGTCAGCCTCGACCGAGATGATCGAAACCGAAGCCAAAAAGAGCGGGATGGCGACGATGGTGCAGGATGGTTTTTCGAAAATCGTGCAGGGGATGACCTCGCTTGAGGAAGTGATGCGCGCAACGAAGGAGTAGGGGTGAGGATAAGAGATGAGTGATGCAGGATGCATGATACGTCATTTTAAGAAGATGCAGGATGTTTGATGAGAGATGCCTGGTTAAGCATTTTCAGACCCCGCATTCTTTTTATCAATCATCACTTATCTCTTATCAATCATCACCCCCCGTATCATTTTTCTGACTGGAATTCATTGTGGCGAAGCTCGTGGCGGATATGCGATTTGGCGGTGGAGGTTTTGACGAAGTTCAGCCAATCGCGGCTGGGTTTCTTTTTTTCCTTGACGGTGAGGATCTCGATGACCTGGCCATTCTGGATGTGATAATCGAGCGGCACCATCTTCCGATCGGCTTTGGCGCCGACCGCGCGATTGCCGACCTCGCTATGGATGGCATAGGCGAAATCAATCGGAGTGGCTTCCTCGGGCAACTCGATGATGTCGCCTTTGGGAGTGAAGGCGAAAATATGGTTTTTGAAGAATTCTATCTTCAATCCCTCCAGGAATTCTTTGTCGTCCCGGCCGATCTCTTTCTGCCACTCTTTCAGCTGTCTGACCCAGGTGAGCTCTTTGGGCGGAGCGGTGGGACTGGCTTTTCTGCGGAAGAAAAGATTGCGCCAGCTGGGGCGCGCTTTTTCCGTGTACATCCAGTGAGCGGCGATGCCATACTCGGATTCGTCATGCATCTTCTGGGTGCGGATCTGGATTTCGAGGATGCGGCCGTCCGGCCCGAAAACCGTGGTGTGGAGCGACTGGTAGCCGTTGGGTTTGGGGAGCGAAATATAATCTTTGATGCGTCCGACCATCGGCCGGTATTCGCGGTGGATGATGCCGAGAGCCTCGTAGCAGTCGGCGATCTCCGGAACGACGATGCGAATAGCGATGAGATCGTAGATGCGGCTGACATCCATGTCGTGTAGCTTCAATTTCTGGTAAAGGCGATAGAGATATTTGGTGCGGCCGGTGATATCGATCAGCCTGATTTTTTCTTTTTCTAAGACGCCGCGGAAAAGCTTCACGATGCGGTTCATATATTCTTCACCCTCGCGCAGGTAGGTTTCCGCGATTTTTTTCGTTTCCGCATAGTGTTCCGGTTCGAGGTATTTGAAGCAGCAGTCCTCCAGTTCGCCTTTGATTTCGCCGATACCGAGGCGGTTGGCGATGGGTGCGTAGACTTCCATCGTTTCCCGAGCGATGCGGAGCTGTTTTTCCGGGGAGAGATACTCCAGCGTGCGCATATTGTGCAGCCGGTCGGCCAGTTTGATGATCACGACCCGGATATCCTGCGCCATGGCGAGGAACATCTTGCGGAGATTTTCGAGGTAGTACTCTTCCTTGGTACCGCGCAATTTGATTTTGCCCAGCTTGGTGATGCCGTCGATGAGATACGTTACTTCTCCTCCGAATTTTTTTTCTATTTCGGCGAGCGTGATTTCCGTGTCTTCGGGCACATCGTGCAGGATGGAGGCGATGATCGTCTTAGCGTCCATACCGATTTCAGAGAGCGTTTTCCCCACATGGAGGCAGTGAGAAATATAGTCGAGGCCGGATTTTCTTTTCTGGCCGCGGTGGGCATCAGCTGCGAAACGATAGGCCTCCGCAATGAGTTTTTGCTCATCGCTTGAGAAGGGGCGCGCCGCGGCGCTGAAGATATCGCTTATGGTAATCGGAGTGGGCATACCCGGTGGTACTACTTTGAATTACTTTTTGTACAATCAGCCTGTTTGATAAGCTGCATTCATCATACTCTATGCTATCATAAATGCCACGGTTTTTTTTAACTTCTTTGTTCAAAGTTGTCCCACCTGGCATAGGCGAAAGAAAAAATCGTACATTCATAGTATAGGTGAAATGGGGGAGAGAGCAAGCCCTGTTACAAAAAACAGATAACATAAAAATATTCTTACTTTCAAAATGTAAGATAAATAAGTGGGTTGACCCCGTTAGAGAACGCTGTGTCTTCGGCGCGACTTCAGTCGCTTGCCNNGTTAGAATAGATATTCTAACGGGGCTTGCGGCGACTTTTCTCTAACGGGGTTGACAAACGCAACTCAGTTGCGTTACGATGGAAATATGGAACATTCAGAAGAAATCTTTACGATACTGAAAGTTCACCATCTGCGCCTTANGAAGACACGCAAGGCTTTGATAGGGATATTTTTTCTGCATGAGACTCCCCTCTCTGCGCGGGATATTTTGCGTGAACTGTGCGAAGTACATAGGGCGGTGAACAAAACAACGGTGTATCGAGAACTGGAGCGGTTACAGAAAATAGGCATTATTGGAACCGTCCGACTGGGAGATCGGAAGCAGTATTATGAACTGGCGGCGCGCGAGCATCATCATCACCTGGTTTGTCTCAAGTGCGAGAAAGTAGAGAACATAATGTTAGATGAAAAAAAACTTAAGGAGGAAGCAAAGAGAGCCGCCGCAGTGAAAAACTTTTTGACCTTGCGCCATTCGCTGGAATTCTTCGGCCTGTGTAAAATGTGTAACTGAAAAATACTATGGTGACAGTGTATTTGTATACTTTTATTGGCATACTCGTGGTGAGCGTTATTTCTTTACTCGGAGTATTTGTTCTGCCCTCTCGAGAAGATATCTTGCGAAAATATATCTTTCTCTTTATCAGTCTTGCGGTAGGAGCGCTTCTCGGTGATGCGTTTATCCACCTCATACCAGAGGCTCTTGACAAGTCTTCGAACGCTACCGCCACCAGCGTCCTNATCATTCTGGGTATCCTCTTGTTTTTTATTTTGGAAAAGTTTCTTCATTGGCATCATCATGGCGAAGACGCCAAGGAAGGCCACATTCATCCCATAGGGAAGCTGGTACTTTTCTCAGACGGCGTACATAATTTTTTGGACGGCATCATCATCGCGGCGAGCTTCATGGTAAACATCCCCGTTGGTATCGCCACCACCGTAGCAGTCATTCTCCATGAGATACCCCAGGAGGTGGGGGATTTTGCCATACTTCTGCATTCCGGTTATACGCGAAAGCGGGCTCTGGTGCTCAATTTTCTGTCCGCTCTTACAGCGTTTGTCGGAGCTGCGGCCTTCTTTGCGTTCGGTGAACTCTCAAAACACTTGGTAGGTTATTTTCTTCCTCTCGCCGCAGGAGGTTTTATTTATATTGCCCTGACTGATCTTATTCCCGAACTCCACAAAACAAAGCAGATGAAACATTTCTTCTACCAACTGGCGGCAGTCCTCTTGGGAGTGCTCGCTATGATTGCNCTCATCTTCTTAGACTAATATGGCTCTGCAGAAATAAGGAAGGTTTTCTGTTCTTCTAGATTTGTAACGGGTGAGTTAGCGCCTTTTTTGTTTTATGGTATACTTTCCTTAAGGCTATTATATTAGCAAGAATGCTATGTTTGTAAAAATCAAATCGCTTTCCCATCGCAAGGGCTCCGTTCTCATCTTTTCTCTCATCGTCCTCGCCTTTATGCTCGTTTCCGCTCTCTCCATCGCCACGGTTTCCGTGACGGAGAAACGAGCCTCTCTCTCGACAGAAAAATCCAGCCGTTCTTTCCAAGTGGCCGATTCCGGAGTCGAAATTATGCTTCAGAAGATATACAAAGGCGGTTTCGAAACCTCTTCGCTTTCCGCCCTCGGTACCTGTGATAACGGCGAAATTTCCGATACTCTCAATTCCGGCACCTACACCATCTCTTTCTATGATAGCGGTAATACCAAGCTGACTGATTGTGATGACGCTGCTTGGCGCAGCAAAGTTGCTAAAATCAGGTCGGCTGGCGTCTCCGGGAATACGACGAGAGCGGTGGAGGTGGGGGTGATGCCCATGCCGTAAAAGACATGCTATTGAAGCGTCTTGCGATGGAGCGCGTTGTTTTTTAGCATAAAATTTCACTTCTTCTCCAGTTTATCTGGCCGATGATTCGGGCATTCCTTTTTGCTGCAGCGGTTCGGAATCGTTTTTGTCCCTTCCATCATGAGCGCGCCGCAGAGTTTGCAGATTTCACCGGTTGGTTTGGCTTTGATGGCGTTTTTGCAGTCGGGATAATGGGAACAGCTGTAGAAGATGCCGAAGCGGCCGCGTCGTTCAGTCATTTCTCCTTTTTTGCATACTGGGCACTTGACTCCCGTTGACTGTTGATCGTTGTCTGCTGATTTTTTAATGAATTTGCATTTCGGAAAGTTGGAGCAGGCGATGAATTTTCCGAACTTGCCATCGCGTTCGATCAATTTACCATCCTGGCACTGGGGACAGCTTTCGCCGGTTTCTTTGGGAGGGAGGACGACCTTGCCTTCGTCCGTGAGTGCGCCATCGCATTCGGGAAAGCGCGAACAGCTGAAGAATTTTCCGTTCCGCGCGAGTTTGATGACCATTTTTGCTCCGCACTTGGGACACTTGGTGCCTGCTGGAGCATCGCCGATGTTCGTCACTTTTTCTATTTTATCTTTGCTCTTTATCTCTTTGGTAAAAGGCGTGTAGAAATCCTTGAGCGTCTCTTCGTATTCGCGTTTGCCGGCGGCGATTTCATCGAGCTTGTTTTCCATATCCGCCGTGAATGTTTCGGACACGATATGCTCGAAATGCTGGAAAAGGAAATCATCGACGACGACGCCGACGTCGGTCGCTTGAAGCGCTTTGCCTTCTTTTGTGACGTAGCCGCGATCCTGGATGGTTTTGACGATTGCGGCATAGGTCGACGGCCGTCCGATGCCGCGTTTCTCGAGCTCTTTGACGAGACCGGCCTCCGTATAGCGCTTGGGCGGTTCGGTCTCTTTGGCCTCAGCCTGAATATCTTTGAGCGTCAACGGTGCACCTGGAGTCACTTTTGGAACTTCGACATCATCACTGCGAGCAGCAGTATCGAGGGCGAGCCAGCCGTCAAAGAGGAGGTGAGAACCATTGGCTCCGAAATCCGGGAGCGCTCTGCCCTCGGTATTGGCAAGGATTTTGGTACGNANAATNTTGGCTTCGGCCATTTGGCTGGCCAGCGTGCGGATGCGGATCAGGGTATACAATTTTTTTTCATCATCAGTAAGACCGACGGACTTTTTGGACGGATCGGTCGGACGGATGGCTTCGTGGGCTTCTTGGGCATTCTTGCTTTTTGTCTTGTAGCGACGGACAGCGAGATACTGTTCGCCGAATTCTTTCTTTACCGCTGCGATGATTTCCGGCAGAGCGGTCTCGGACAGCGAGATGCTATCGGTACGCATATAGGTGATATGGCCTTTTTCATACAGTTTCTGCGCGGCGCGCATCGTCCGAGAGGGAGACATGCCCAGTCGCGAACTGCCAGCCTGCTGAAGAGTAGATGTGGTGAAGGGGGCGTAGGGACGGCGGGCAGCTTCTGTGGCAGTGACGTCGATGATTTCCCAGGATTTTTTTCGCGCGATCATGAGAATTTCTTCGGCGCGTTTTTTCTCGGCGGGCTCTTCGGTACAGGTAAAGACAATCTTTTCTCGCTTTTCGGTGAGACATTCGGCTACGATGACGTGGTATGTTTTCGGAATGAAGGCGCGGATTTCTTTCTCCCGCTCTACGAGGATGTGCAAGGCGGGGGATTGGACGCGTCCAGCCGAGAGGCCATAGCGGACTTTTTTCCAGATAAGTCCGGAGAGATCATAGCCGACGAGGCGGTCGAGGACGCGGCGGGCTTCTTGGGCTTTGCGCAGGTTCGTATCGAGTTTGCGCGGATGAGCGACGGCTTCCTTCACGGCTTTTTCGGTAATTTCGTAGAAAAGAACGCGCTTGGGGTCTTGGATGCCGCAAGTAACGGCGACATGCCACGCGATCGCTTCGCCTTCGCGATCGGGGTCGGTCGCGAGAAGAATAGTATCGCTTTTCTTGGCGAGGGCTTTGATTTCGCCGACGACCGATTCCTTGCCGGGGGAAATGACGTAGCGGGGGATGAAGCCTCCCTCGATATCGATAGCGTCTTTGTTGGATTTCGGCAGGTCGCGGATGTGTCCGATGGAGGCGACCACACGGTATTCATGGTCGAGATATTTTTCGATGGTCTTGGCTTTGGAGGGAGACTCTACTATAAGTAACTTCATATTGGAGATGAATAAGGAATCACGAATTATGAATTAGGTTATGAAAAATGTGCCGGGAAGGATTCTTGATTCCTGATTCATGATTCCTAATTCAATTTGATGTAGTGCATGCCGCCGACGTTTTTGATCAGCCCTTTTATTTCGAGCAGAGTGAGGATGGAATTTGCAGACGATGTTTCCAGTCTAGCCTCTTTAATAATCTTGTCAACGTGGAGGGGTTCGTGCGAGAGTAGTTTGAAGATTTTTTCTTCTTCTGCGGAGAGGTTCTGTGCTTCAAGCGGGGTCGTCTCTCCCGTGGCATTTNGCGAGGTATCCGTTTGAGGCAGTTCTTCGAGAATGTCTTGTACCGATGTGACGATTTTGGCGCCAGCTTTGATGAGGCGATGGGTGCCGAGCGACACCGGAGAGAAGATGGATCCCGGAACAGCAAAAACTTCCCGATTGTAATCGAGCGCCAGACGGGCGGTGATGAGCGCCCCGCTTTTTTCCGGGGCTTCGATGATGATCGTGCCGAGAGTCATCCCGGCGATGATGCGGTCGCGTGCCGGAAATGTGCCTTCACTGGGTTTGGTGCCAGGAGCGTATTCGGAAATGAGCGCTCCGGAGTTCACTACGGCCCGAGCCAGAGGCAGATGTGATTGAGGAGAGACGGAAGCCTCATCAATGCCGCCACCGAGAATTGCCAGGGTTTCACAACCGGCTTCGAGAGCAGCTTTGTGGGCGATAGAATCGATGCCGAAGGCCAGACCGGAAACCACCACATATCCGGCGCGCGCCAGATCAGTCGCCAGACGCTCTGCTACTTGCTCGCCGTAGCTGGTAAATTTCCGTGTACCGACGATGGCGATGAGGGGCTTATCTGCCCAGTCATAGTTACCGCGCGTAAAAAGAATCATCGGCGCATCGGGGATTTCTTTCAAGAGGCGCGGGTATTTTTCATCCGTGAAAGCCAGGGTGTGTATTCCTTGGTTCTCGACGCGTTTCCATTCTTCATCCGGCTGGAGAGATTTTCTTCCAGCAATAATGGCGGCAACGGTGATAGGACCGAGGCCATCAATAGCCAGCAGGGATTTTTCATCGGCTTCCCATATGGCCTCAGCACTACCAAAATGGACAATCAAATCACGCAGTGTCTTGTTTCCGATTCCGGGGATGAGACTCAAGGCGTAGAGGATGGCAGTCGGATGCATAAATGTGAGCAGAGAGAATTGTTTTTTGTTCAATGTCATTTATCCAGCACCTTCCAGAATACCCTGTGGTCTTGCCACGGGGATGAATGGAAACATAAAATCCTTCCCATGGGGGTTAATACCCTGTGGTGAAGGTGCTGGATTTATTGTAACGATGTTTTGTTTTGACTGCAAATAGTGTTTAGGAAAAATAAAAAACAGAACCTAATGATTCTGCTTTTTAACTGTGGCGGACCGGACGGGATTCGAACCCGCGACCTCTTCCGTGACAGGGAAGCGCTCTAACCAGCTGAGCTACCGGTCCAATATCATTTTCTTGCCCCGCAAAATTCACTACGTTCATCGCGGGGCTCACTCATCCCAGCTGCGCCACGAGGCGGCGTAGCTGCTCTTCGTGGTACCAGGGGCGAGATTCGAACTCGCGACCCCGGGCTTATGAGTCCCGTGCTCTAACCAACTGAGCTACCCTGGCAACTTTAAACAAATAACTCACAACGAACAATGTACAACTCTGTCACTGTTGCCTACTGTTGGTTGTGAGCCGTTGTGTGTTGCGGGGGGTGGATTCGAACCACCGACCTTCTGGTTATGAGCCAGACGAGCTGCCAGACTGCTCTACCCCGCTGTATATGACTCTTGCTTTATTTAGACTTCCTTCTCCTCATTATGAGCCAAACAAGCTGACTTACCAACCCTGCTCTACCCCGCTGTATTCTTTAACTAATAACTGACAACCTTCAACCTACAACAATAAATCAGAAAAAGCAATCACCCGTTCTCTGTTTAAGTTGTTAGTTGCGAGTTGTAAGTTAAACCGGTGGGTGATCCAAGATTCGAACTTGGGACCTCTACATTATCAGTGTAGCGCTCTAACCAACTGAGCTAATCACCCTTTGGATATCCACTTTTTTGTAAAATAGCATTCCCAATGCTATCACAAATGTGAAAAAGATTCAAGGAAAAGGATTATGGTGGACCGTGCCGGATTCGAACCGGCGACCCCCGCATTGCAAATGCGGTGCTCTACCAACTGAGCTAACGGCCCTTTACAAATATGGCTATTGTAACGGAGAAAAGCCCTTTTGTCCATACGCAATACACTGGTTTCGCCGACTGGAAAAAGGGCGCCGCTAGTGGTAAGATGGAAGAAAAGAGGTATCATTATTTTTAATGCGCACGCCTATGAGACTTCCGGCAAAAAAAGAGGAAAAAAGCGATGCCAAGCGAGGCAAGCAGGACTCTCGGCTGTTGGCGCACATAAAGGATGTCAAAGTGATGCATGAGGCCCATCGTCTTGAAGGAAAAGTGAAAAACATGGGTATCAAGAATGTCGGCCATCAGAAGAAGTCTGTTGGAAATTGAATTTGCAATAGAAAATATGCGTTCGTTTACCCAGCACCTTTCTAAAGCCACGTGTTCGTGCGCAAGGTATGATCCATATCTTCGAGCCGCAAGTCTTAACTCTTTACGAATTCGAAAAGGTGCTGGGTTTGCTAAGAAAGTATTGGCGGTCGTAAAAAAGATCCCGCGGGGGAAAACGATGTCGTACGCTGTTGTAGCCAAACGTGCTGGTAGCCCAAAAGCGTTCCGTGCCGTCGGTTCTCTTCTCAAGAAAAATTTCGACCCGGCCATTCCCTGCCACAGAGTGATAAAAAGTGACGGTTCCCTCGGAGGATACAACCGCGGCGTGCAAGAAAAAATCCGGAAACTTAATGAAGAGAAATTGTTATAATGCGCGTAGCAATTTCCCTACGGTTTTGTTGTGACGTTGTTGGCACCTATTTGCTTGCACACACTAATACGCGAACGCGATGTATAGTGTGCAAAAGAGAAGAGGCTCGGAAACTCCGTGAAGAGAAAGTGGTATAATGAACCTGTAAATTATTAAGTCATACATATGGATATGAATAATCTCTCGGAATATGTGGCAGGCCGCATTCGCGCCGGTGTTTCCAAGGCCGAAGTGCGCGAAGAGTTGCTTGCTGTCGGCTGGTCGGAAGAAGAGTCCGATGCCGCCTATCGGGTCGGTCTCGTCGCATACGGAGTGCCAGTACCGAGCGAGGGCAATCGGCCGGCGCTTTCCCGGAAATCCTCGACGGTGGATATCGTCATCAACTTTTTCTCATTCATTTTGCTCGGGATAGTTGCGACCGCTCTCGGGACGCTCTTTTTTCAGGTCATCAACAAATATTTTCCCGATGCGCTCGATGCGATGAGCTGGTACACGGAAGCTTCCATTACGAGTACCATCCATTATTCTATCGCCGCGCTCGTGATCGGGTTTCCTTTGTATTATTTTGCTTTGCGGATATGGTTTCGCAAGTTTCGGGAAGATGAAGGCCGGACCGAATCGCGCCTTTCCAAATGGCTCACGTATCTGGTTTTGCTCATCGCTGCGGTGACCGTTGTCGGCGATCTCATCGCGGTGGTCTTCACGCTTCTGCAGGGCGAGATTACAGCCCGTTTCTTCTTGAAGGCGCTGACTATTCTGGTCATCGCCGGAATCATTTTCGGTTTTTACTATTTGGAGCGCCGCAAGATCCAATATCATCTGGATATCCCGCGGAGGGTTTTTCAGTTCTTCGGACGCGGAGTGATCGCGCTGGTCGCTGTGGCTGTTGTCTTAGGATTCATCGCCGGCGGATCGCCGACGACCGAACGCAACCGGGCGTTCGACCGCACGCGGGTCGAACACTTGAGCTCGCTCTCCAATTGCATCGAGAACTACGCTCGGACTTTCGGACAGCTGCCTCCATCCCTCGCTGATCTCAGGCAAGCGAGCCAGTTCAGCTATTGCAGCAGCTTTATGCAGGATCCGGAAACCAAGGCCGCCTACAGCTACCGCGTCGTCACCCCGTCGCAGACGGAGGGAGCGGCACGGGTGGGAGAATTCGAACTCTGTGCGACTTTCGCGCTGGCTTCCCAAACCGGTACCGCAGGAGCTNCCGTCTATAATGGGAGCAGTCCGATCTGGAACGAACATACCGCTGGGAAAAATTGCGATATAGCGAAGGCTCAGCTGCTTTTGCCGACGTACCCCGGTCAGCAGCCTGGAGATATTTCTCCATCTCCTCTCAAATAGCTGATCAGGAAATGGTAAACAATTTTTTCAATCTCTACCATTATGCGTATCACCAGTCCCGCCTTTGAAGAAAACGGTTTGCTCCCAGCCACGTATACCTGCGACGGTGTAGGTGTCAATCCGCCTCTTGCATTCGCGGATGTACCGGCTGAAGCCAAGAGTCTGGCGCTTATCATGGACGATCCTGACGTGCCGAGAGATCGCCATCCAGAGGGACTTTTTGTTCATTGGACAATGTGGAATATCGAACCAGCAACAGTAGGAATCGAAGAGAATAGCGTACCGAGTGGAGCTATCGAAGGCAAGAATGGCCGTGGGACAACGGGGTTTATCGGAGCCTGTCCGCCGGATCGCGAGCATCGCTACTTTTTCAAGCTCTACGCGCTCGATACGCGTCTTGATCTTCCCGCGACGGCCGGAAAAGATGAATTAGAAAAAGCGATGAACGGTTATATCCTTGCTTCTGCCATCCTGATGGTTCGTTATGACCGTCCCCGTTAAATCCGATTGTATCGGTGCTTCGCAATTTCACGGGGTAAACCTCGTTAAATCCGAAAGCTGTTCTTTCTCCTATCCAGCCGCTCCAATTGGAAGAAAAGTAACTCGCAGCCTGCCCGTAAAACAGGTATCTTTTTTGTTTGATAATGGGGATTATTGATGGTAGGATGGAGAGAGGGGAGGTATGTAATTCATTACGTAACAGGTTACGCAGTATGAAAAAACGAACAATGGGAGACAAAAATATCAGGAAACTGACCAAGCTCGGAGGGAAGTCTATCGGGCTGACCTTGTCCATTGAGTTGGTGCGAGGTTTAGGCTGGAAGGAAAAGCAGAAAGTGACCGTCAAACGCGTCCGTGGCGGGGTGTTGATTAAGGATTGGAAAAAGTAAAAGGTTTACCCCGTTAAATCGAGAAGTGTTATTTAACTGGGGCGACTTTACGGTACGGGATTGTCGGAGTAAATAAAAATATGGGGAAAAAAATTCTGAGTACAATTAAAGAGAAGCCATTTTTTAAGGCTGATGATTTTGTTCTGTATCATGCCGATAGTTTGAAGATTTTGGAAGAGTTGTCGGAAAACTCTGTTGATATGATTTTTGCCGATCCTCCTTATCTGCTCTCAAATGGTGGTTTTTCTGTACACGCAGGGAAACGTGTTAGTGTGAATAAAGGGGAATGGGATGTAAGCAAAGGACCGGAAATGGACTTTAAATTTCACGTTAACTGGATTGATGCATGTCGCAGAGTATTGAAACCGAACGGAACTATTTGGATTAGTGGAACGTATCATTCTATCTACCAGTGTGGATATGCTTTGCAGTTACTAAATTACAAAATTTTAAACGACATTTCTTGGTATAAACCAAACGCCTCTCCAAATTTGAGCTGTCGATACTTTACAGCAAGTCATGAGACTCTTCTTTGGGCAAGAAAAGATATAAATGGGAAACATATTTTTAACTATGCTGTGATGAAGAACAGCGACTGGGGTGAGGATTTTTTAAAGAAACCAAATTTGCAAATGCGTTCAGTTTGGGTCATTTCTCCACCCAAGAAATGGGAGAAAACGTTTGGGAAACACCCCACTCAGAAGCCCATAGAACTTCTTAAAAGAATCGTGTTAGCCAGTACCAATAAAGGCGACATAGTTCTTGATCCGTTTACAGGAAGTTCAACCACAGGCTTAGCGGCCAGCTATTATGGGAGAAAGTTTATTGGGATTGATCTGGAAAAAAAATATCTCGAGTTGTCAATCAAAAGATTCAAGGAGTTATCTAAAATGAAATAATTTTATGGCAAACAGCGCCTCTTGGGCTAAGATTTTTAGAGACTGTGGGATTGCGGAACACAATTTTAATCTCAATTAGGGTCTAATTCCCCGCCGCTTGCGGCGAGTATCAAAGACAAATTTGTCAAAGATACCTCGCGGCTTGCCGCGAGGAGTATTCAT
>C687J35504_10001947_pt1 | contig 14221 bp, 17 predicted proteins | sample RifCSPhighO2_02_FD_35504 | JGI IMG/M metagenome (IMG submission 35504) | reverse complement strand
CATCTCCGATACAGACGATAGCCTCACTTTCGTGGGGATATCGTACCTGTCGAAGATTATCGGGGAACAGGTCTAATGTCGCAAAAATTACTCCCGTCCTCGCGAAGAAAAGTATTCCTCGGCGGCCGCCAGAGTCTCTTTCGTTCCAATGTCATACCACTTTTTAAAGCGCCAGGTATAAACCGGTTTCTTTTTGTATAACCACTCGACGAACCGACCCGGCTGATCCGGACTACCCCCTTCGTCAAGATACTTTTTAACAAGCGGCACTACTTCCTTCGGATAATAATAAAGAGCGGTAGAAACCAGTGTCGATTTCGGATTAAGGGGCTTTTCCTCAAAAAAAGTTACGCGGCCACTATCGTCCACACTAACCGAACTCAATCTTTTAACCCACTCTATGTCGCCAACATCATAAACGGCCAAAAAAGGTTCACTCTTTACGATCGCGGTTCTGTAAAAATCGCCGAGATCGTCGGTAAATAAATTGTCCCCCGCCACGACCAAAATGTCGCCTTGAACACTCTCCCTCGACAGTACAAAATTTAAATCGCCAATCGCTCCCAGCTTGTCATTTTCATCTTCTGAGCAATCATTTACAAATTTAATTTTCTTCTTGAAATCAGAAACATAGCTATCAAACCACCTCAAAAAATCGGCGTAAAACTTTTCGTTAACCACAATATAAATTTGATCCGCTTCTCTCGGCAGTCTTTCGATAATGTACTCAATAATAGGCTTACCCTCGACATCAAGAAGAGGCTTCGGTCTCGTTAACGTCAAAGGATAAAGGCGAGTCGCGTACCCCGCGGCCAATATAATGACATCAAGCGTTTTTTCGCCGGATAGTTTTTTTCTCTCGTTAGCTTTAGAGTCAAATTGCATTTTTTAAAAAATTAAAATCGTAATCACATCCTAAAATGAACCCCTTGCAATGAGACCGAGGAGCAATATCCCGACAAAATCCAAGAAAAAAGCCAAGGGAATAAAAAGAGACATCTTCATTTTCGACAAACCCATCATTGCAAGCCCCAACTCATCCGGAAATGGAGAAGCCACTATGAGCGCGCCAAGGAGGGGTGTGACGAAGCGAAAAATTCGGTTGTTGAAAAGCGCAAAAAATTTTTTGTATCCGGTATGTTTTATCACCCACTCTACATCCAGAGCCAAATTATCCTTAACGAATTTAAAAATCAGGATATCGCCAATAACGGCTCCAATGGAAGCAAAAAATGCAACCTCCAAAGCCGGATATATTTTTGCCGTCTCAAAAAGAAACACTACGGCTGGGGCAATCGTAAAGACGGAAACAAAAAAAATCCCGGCAAAAAAACTGCCAATCATTGAACTTTCACCAAGCAAATCTAGAATGACGGCAATATAACCGGCTTTTTCTAAGTAGACCGCAAAAGCTATACTGCCCGCCACAATAAGAAGGTCGCTAACAATATGGCTTTTTGTTCTTTTCATACCACTTTCAAATATTTTAATATTATGAAAATTGAAAAAGTCAGATAAAAAACCGAACCGGAAAGCATAAAGAAATTGGTGATAATGCCCGGTCTCAACCCCTTCGGCAACTTAAAATTATTTAAATAAAAAAGTATCGGGGTATATATGGCCATCGTGAGACCTCCCAAGACAGCGCTTATCGTAAGCAACATGAGAGGCTGCTTGAATGGCAAAAACAAAGCACTCACGAACACGATTCCGAGAATGAGTCCGTAGTAGAGATGGCTGAGAGAAATATTTTGAAAAAAAGTCAGATATTGTTTGAATGGGCCGGTCTTCGAATTCACATAAATAATATCGGAAACTATCCTAGTAAACGCATCTATAACGGTCCACATTACAGAAAAAAGCATCAAAAAAGCCATGATCAAAAACAGATTGAAACCGAAAGGCCCCCAATTTTCACCGAATATATTGGCCTGAACCACCGCCACATCTAATCCATCAGGCACCAGACCTTTGGGTCCAAGCACCGCATAGGCATTCAAGGAAAGTAGAGCCAAAGTAACAAGACCAAGAAGCCAAAAAATGAGACCCTGATCGATACGAATGAAATGCATCCATTTCTTCCAGCGAACCATATTTTCTTTCGTGGTCTCGAAAGCGTATCCTTTGTACGAAACTGACTCCAATTTACCCGTGATCGGATTTATTATTCGCCCCACATACTTGCCCATTCCTATCTGTTTGTCCCGGTACCAGAGGGAAACGCATAGATTTAACAAACCGCCGGCTCCGGCAAAAACAATCGCCCCTAGCAAAACCTGCAAATCTATTCCTCTTGGAAGATACCCGAAATTCGTCAGCCCGCCAAGCAATTCCTTCACATCCCCCCAAGACAGCGTCAGATAACTCGATATAACGAGCAAAATAAAAAACGTGGGCACAATTATTTTTAGGGATTTCTCGAGCAGAGAATATGCAACCTTGCCGCTAAAGGTCAAGACCAATACCAAAAAAAGACTCATGACAGCCCACCATAAATAATGGCCGAACCCGAACAGTTCTTTTAGCGTCGTGCCTATGGCCGCGGCCCATCCCGGCCAAATGTAAAGCAAAACTGCCGAAAGCATCCAAAACGGAGCGAACCACTTAAACACGCGGGAAGAGGACGTAAAGAAACTTTCACCTGTCGCCAGCGCATGTCGTGCCACTTCCTGGTTTATAAAATACTGAAAAGTGATACCGAGAAGAGCAGTCCAAATTATTCCTAAACCGTATTTTGTTACCAAATGAGGCCACATGATAAGCTCTCCCGTTCCAATGGCAAGGCCTGTAACCACAACCCCGACTCCGATAAATTTTCGCAAAGAAGGCGGTTCTGGCAATTCTCGAATTTCTCTATCTTCATAATGTGACATCTCGGCAATTATAACAAATTTCGTGCCTCTTCCCAAGGTTGCAAATTTAAACTCCATCGTACGCAACGGAGTTTAAATTAGGCTTTTTTCGAAGTTGTCGAGACTTATGAATCTTTATCGTCCTATCTTCCCCGCTGAGACGCTTTGCCGCCCTTTCTGCCGGCCTCCCTCGCCTCCTCCGAAGTAAATTCGTGAGCAGTGCCTTTTTCATGAGCCGCTTTGCCGCCCTTACTGGCTATTTTTCTCTGTTCCTCCTCGTCCATTGAAGCAAATCCGCGATTGCTTTTATTGTCATCGTTTGCCATAAAATTAATTTAATTTATTAGCTAGTAATACCTGACTTAATCGGTGTGTGTCGACCGCAGACTATATTAAGAAATTAGCATTAATTAAATATTAAGCGGGACAAAAAGGTTGATACCACAAACGATATAAACCCTTCCATAACCAAGGTTGAGCGAAAATTATCGTTTTAAATTCAAAAATCGAAATTGAATGAACTGAAGACAAGTATGTTTAGAGAAAATTTATAATTACCGCTAGCAAAGTTCGTCCCGTCCGTCGTTTGTACGTTTACCCATACAAATGCGCAAACATGTAGACATAAACAAAAAACCACACACAAATATCTGGTGGTTTAATAAAATTTCTCTCGTCCTTATTTATGGTGAGCCGGTCGAACCATCCCCGCAGTAAACTGTTCCCCGGGGAGTTCCTCGGCGGAGTATTAGGCGACGAGCACCCTCCAAAACTTTGCCTGCCTCGCCGGTAGGCGGGTTGGAAAGGAGCGTCTCCTAACGGCACTTCCAATTTCTAATCGCTTCGCGGAAGAAATTTAGGTCGCCCACCGGCGCTCTATTTATTATGTGGCCATTCACCCCGTTACAAATTTACTGACAACTCTATATCTTAAAGAGAGCGTTATTTTGTAGCAACTCTTTACTGTCACTATTCAGGTTATTAGTATATTTGTAACGGGGTTCATCCCCACCGCAGAGCGGCGAGGTATTCTGGCCACTTCTAATAAAAAAACAAAAATACACATAAATATATACAAAAATCCATGTGGTTTAATAATGTTACTATAGTAACATTATTAAACCACATGGATAAAATTTCTGAAAAAAATTAAGACATACTTAAATTTTTTGATTCGAGTTGCCTAAAAAAATTTGAGGGGGCGGATGTTTCGTCCCCACAGAGAACACTTCTTATCGCACGGCCAATTCCCATTCGCATATAGCACCAAGGTATAGACTTCTTCACACAGCAAAAAATTGATAACTTTGTAGAACAAAATGAGTTTTCTGATATCTTTGAATTTAGATTGAAAAAAAACTCTGCTTATTTAATCAATCTGCAAGCTTCAATATTTCATCGATAGGCGCGTGCGCCGCGCAAATAGACATGTCTCCCGCCCCGTAGTACAGCCATAGCTCCTTGTCTTTTAGGACTGTTCCGGGACAAAAAACAACTTGGGGCATTATATTTTCATTCCGTGCTTTTTTATAAAATTCCTTGAGTTCATCCTCGCTTAGGGTGACCATTTTATCGACTCCTCCTTTTATAACATCGATCAGCGAATCGCCAATCTCATAACTTTCTCTTGGACCAAAAATCGGTTCATTGCTTCGATAAATTATTTTGTGTGGGTCCAGCCGATCAGTCAAAACAAAACCAAGCTGATAACGAAAAACTTCATCGACGCCATGATAGAGAATCAACCAGCCTTTTTCAGTGAGAATGGGCGGCGGACCAACCTCAACAAAAGTATTGTCAAAATAATTGGTACCGGTTCGCGGCTCTATAAAGGGCTTGACGCTAACTTCGAAATTAACACCGTCAATGGAATCGGCGCTAAAAATATAATATTCCCCAAAGAGAATTTCGTAGTGACCGTTAAATTTTTCCGGGAAAAAAGCGCCGGACTTTGACCAATGCAAACCTCTTTTTGACTTCTTTTTTTCTACCGGATGTCCTCCCTCCCACTTGAAAATTTTACCTCCCGCTTCCCAAAAATTGAAATCGGGTACAGCCAAACCGTTCCTTTTCCACTCTCTATTTAAATCGTTGGTCGTAGCCGTATGAAGTTTGACACTCTTGCCGTCATACGCGGAAAACGCCATGTGGTAAGTATCGCCGATTTTCGTAATTCTCGGGTCTTCTAATCCGCGAAGTTCGTCCACACTTTCTCTTTCGAGGGCAAGGTGAGATCGCCATTCAAAGCGTTCGCCGTCTTTCGACACAGCATGGGCAATCCGAGAATGCCAATCGTCCTCCCTCTTCATCACCCGTGGGTAAAGATGGACAAGGCCATCGTCACCAAAAATCGCACCAGGATTGTAGACTTTCCACCATTTTTTATCTGGTCTCAAAACAGGATTTAATTTTGACCGTTCGAAAATATCCATCAATCTATAATAGCTTCAAACAAAATTATCGATTGAGGTAGGTAATGGTAATCTGAAGAACCGTGGCAAACATAACCCAAAGAACATAAGGAATGTTTGCAAAAACAACCCATCTCATACGCGGCCAAATAACGATAAGTGCCCATATAAGAGTAACGAAAACAAGAACAACATCCAAAGAAGCGAGTAGGTTGTTTTTAAGCCCGAACTGAATCGGGGTGAAAGCAAAATTGAAAATCAGGTTTAGAATAAACGGCAAAGCAACCATCCGCGGAATTTGTTTTTTGGCGACTTTGTAGATTACGACTCCAAAAGAAACTGCAATTATTGCGTACAAAATCGTCCAAACCGAACCAAAGAGCCACGAGGGCGGCGCCCAGAATGGCTTGATATATTCGGAATAGACCAGAAACTCTTCCATAGGCCAATTCTAACACAAACAGCAGGAACTAGAGACCATGTTCCCACATTTTACCAAAACAATCCGCTATCGAAAACGACACCAACAAAACAAAAGCGAATAATCAACGCCAAAAACAGGTTTTTAAAATTTGACCCCACAAGGAAAAAGGTTTTAGTATAAGTTTAGGTTACCAAAAAAGAAAGCTCATTATATGCTAAATAAGCAAGAAATTTTACACCGGCTGGCAGGAGGCCAGGCTTTGTTCGATTATTTCCCCAATGGACAAATAAGAATCATGGGAATTGACGGTGAACTAGGAGTCAAAACGGACAGTGACGCAAAGGCTTTGGAAACTCCTTCGTTGTCTCTCCCGCGCATTCTAACGAACGGCGGCCGACTGTATCTTGAGTTGTCGCATTTTTTAGAATACTGCACGCCTGAATGTTCAAACGCACTCGAACTTACGACATACCTCGAGGCGATGAAGATTATCTGCGCCACTCTACGCAATCCACCCCTCGTACTTCACAACAACAACCACGATTGGAAAGGGAGTACTTTCGGATGCCACTGCAATTATTGCACCCGCGCGCCAAGAGGGACGTGGATCAAACTTCTTCCTTTCAATGTCGCCTCCCTGGTTATGGCAGGAAGCGGTTGGCGGACACTCGATGGCCAATACCAAATCTCCCAACGAGCGAGATTCATGAAGGAAGCGATCGGTAATGAGCCCTTGTGTTATGTAGATTACAGACATCAATCACTTATGACCATCGAGGGTTGGGAAAGAATGCACCAAGGTCACACCGACGCCCACATGTCGGAAGTCAACACATTTATCCAGGTTGGTTTTACAAATCTTATGGTAGAACTACTGGAGAGAAATGCTCTGCCGCACGTTGCCTACGATCCAAAATTCGCAACAGTTGACGGACGCGACATATCGGCAAAAAAGCAAAAATGGTTTATGCACGGCATTGGCAACCGATCGGGCGATGTAATCGCACTTCTTGGCCTTTATGCCAAAAGAGCAAGGGAAATTTTTGCCGGTCGGGATGAAGTTACTGACGTGTTACTCATTCTTATAGAGGACACGCTCAAAAAACTTGGGTCCGATCCAATGAAGCTCTACGGGCGACTTGATTGGGTTACAAAACTTCATCTCATCAACACATTTGAGGCCAATAAATCGCCTGGTGACAAAATGGATCTAACCGCCATCGATTTGGAATACCACTCTCTGAATAGAGAGAACACTCTGTACTATTACCTCTTAGATGCCGGACAAATCGAACGTCTAGTTAACCCGAATCTCATCAAAAGAGCCCTCTCTTCTCCGCCTGCAAGGACACGTGCAAAAGTAAGGGGTGAAACAGTTAAATTCATGCAGTTCATCGACCCAAATCAATGGCGCCCGACCGATGAATGTTGGGCTGAACTGAAGTTCCTTAACGTCCGCACCAAGCAGACATTTAGTTTCCCGATTGGAGATCCCTTCTCAAATTATACCGACTGTCTGCCAATGATTGAAGAAGAAATTCTAAGAAAAAGCAGGGTGGAACCACCAAAGACGATCAGATAGATCGTCTTTTTTTAATCTGACCGAACCGCAAAAAACGCAATTCAGAAAAGTCGTGGGCTGTCATCTCGTCGTTTGGAAGAAACTTTGCCATCGATAAGTTTTTGAAGATCTGAGAGCCTGACCTTCCAATCTTTTCCGATTTTAAAAGCCGGCAGTTTTCCCATCTTGCACCAACGCCAAACGGTCTTCTTCGTCACACCAAAGAATTTGGCAATCTTGAGGGCGTTGTATATAGCATCTTCCGCCATGTTAATGCCTAAACTTATAGACCAATCATACTCCAGTAACAATTGGCGTAAAGACCGTTTCCCAAATACCGCCAAAATCTCTGAAGATCTCGGAACGAGTTAAACACACGCAAAAAATTATCGTATACCGGAGTCGCAGGATAGATTGACCGACATTGGCGTCAAAGATAAAACAGTGATTTCCTTTGTTTCGCATCGGGGCATTACACTCCCGCCAACAGGCTGAAGAGCGTACTTGCCGGGAGGTAGAGAAACGGAATATTTTCCTTCTTCATTTGTTTTGGCGGTTGCAAACGGTGCGCTTTGGGGGCTTCCAACTTCGATCACCTGAACAGTAGTTACGTAAGGCTTATCTGCACAATTGGGATCCGGCGGAATGCGCTCTACCGGACAAGTCGGTCCCACCGTAACCTGCCCACTTACCATAGAATTTTTTTGCGAGCCACCAACCGCATCCTTTTTTTGGATGTGAAAAGTAACACTGTAAGCACCTTGGGTAATCTCTCTGCCACTTTGTGGCTCTGGTAGAACCGAAATTATTGACACTTCATATTCATCAAATAAATATGGTTTGTCGTTTGTAGAGATGATTTTTGTTTCAGTTTTACTCGCGGTTGTTAGTGTAACGGAAACTTTGGCTTCACCTGCCCAAACACACACGACATCTTTGGGGCAACGACTGTCCTCCAAAACGGAATTCAACTTAATTGCTAGCCCTCCTGCTTCTCCTTTGGCGCCAATAGTAAGAATTACATCACTTTCGCTCGTCGAATTACCCTCACATGGCGCAAATTCACAGCGCGGTCCCACCCTGCCAACAGCAGAACCGTCAGGACAAATTTTCGCGTCCATTGTGCAGAGAGCATTATCGGACGAAGAGATATCGGAAAAAATTATAGGTACTTCAAGAGCGTCGTCGTGTTCCGGAAGACCGGACGGATTATCTTTTCTAAGAATCAAAGAACCCCTATTGCTGTAAGCTTGAGGATCAACAGTAAAGGTCAATACCGCTTCAAACGGCACAAAATCGGTTGTCATCCACTCACCTTTTGCCGTCGCAAACCCCTCTCCAATAATTCGTCCATCCCAATCAGTAATGGAAATAGGAAAACTGGCTTCAAAAAACCAATCACCTCTTGCCTCTCCTTTTATCGTCAACGGACTTTTTATTTTTTCATTCGGGCGCGGGCTTTCCAAACGAATGAGATCCGACTTTTCAATTTCGTTTCCGATGTATTCCGTGAATGTCTTTCCGCCGTAACGGCATTGTCGCGGGTAACTTTCCATAATAGGCGCCCCGGTCGCAACACACTCCTCAAAATTCGTTACGGCAGTTATCTCCTCACTCCCGATCGCAAACCACAAAGCGCCTACGGCGACAACGCCAATCAATATCGCAATAACTATGTATATTTTTTTCATGTTTTTTTGTGATGTAGACTAAGTAAAACCAACCGACCACTTCTTTGTTTCAAATCGGAATTACCTTTATCATACCCGTAAATCGCACATATATCCTATTGATTCACTTCAACCTTTAAACCGGTGCTCCCCAAAATATCAGCCACCTTTTCGCATTGGCTCTTTGAACCATAGAACACAGCAACACTCCCTAAACTTTCGGCCGTACGAGCAAATAGATAGGCCTTATCAATCGAACAATTGATAGCCTTTACCAACAAATCCACAACACTCTCAAGTAAATGACAATTGCAATCAAAAAGAACTGTCCTCCACTGCAACTCCTTTTTTGTCTTTATTAATAATTCTGGTTCAATTTTGGAAATCACCGCGTTCATATTTTTTACAGATTTTAAATAAATACATTTCGTGTTCAGGCAGAACCGCGAATAAACTTGGTTGCGCCGGGAATTTGGTCGGTTTTAAAATCCTGGAAAACCTGCGCTGGCAAAAGATGTAAATCATGAGTCGCGCCAATCCAGAGCATTTCGCAAATTTCGTACGCATGAGTCCTCTCGACATCCCCTATTTTTAAATAATCCGCCCCATTTTTTATTTCAAAGAAAAACTCTACTGAATGTTTTTTGCCGTCTAAAAAATTATGAACGTACAGTAATTTTCCGATTTCAGGCTTTATGCCTAGTTCTTCAACCAACTCCCGACTCATACAATCTTTAATATCTTCCCCCAACTCAAGCCTCCCGCCAGGCAGTGCAAAATGCTTATCATTCTCCGAATGTTTGACCACAAGCAATTTGCCGTCATAAACAATGATCGCGCGGCATCGGATTACAAATTCTTTAATTTCGGACATTTTATGTTCTAGGTTTAATAATTACAGCCCCATTTGCCAAACTTTCACGGCTTCGGCTGGGTAAATAAACATCAAGATATTGAGAGCGAGGCCATCACGGACAAACATTCCGGTCATTAACTCGAATCCGATTACAAGAAATATTGTTAACCAAACTGGAAATTTTCGCGCCATCAAAAAACCAAGCGCCATCCAAATGACATCGAAAACAGAATTCAAAATGCTATCACCAATGTAGCCAAGCGAAACTGTATTGTCGCGATAATAATTGATTATCCAGCTTGAGTTTTCAATAATTTCCCAACCAGTTTCCAAAAGTACGGCACCGATAAATATCGTCCCGAGAGGTAACCCTCCCTCTTTATTGAAAAATTTCCGCGACAACCAAATCAGAAGTCCGTAAAAAGCAAAACCGTGGATAATATGCGAAAAAGTATACCAGTCGGCAATTTGCTGAGAATTGGACGAGCTCATGACATCCCCTTCCCAAAATTTCACAAAACCGCAGGCGCATATGGGTAATCGCCCCATGACATAGAGAATCAAAATCTGTGCGACAACTATACCAACAAAAATCAGCCCCCATCCCGTCACGGATATTTTTCTATACCAGGGAATATTTTTTTCAGAAATGTTTTCTGTAGTCATGAACAAAGCATACCACTACCGTTAACCACTTCAACCATGAGTTAGCAAACAGAAAAAGTCGCTGTACAAAAAAGGCAACTTTGCGTTGCCTTGTTCTAAAAAAAGCCGTGGACCAAATTGTCCTTAAACTCAATCCAATCAAAAATGAAGTGCTCCAAATCTTTTGGGTAATCCCACGCCAGCTCAATTATTTCATCGAACACCTCTTTGGTTTCGAGCGAAATGCAAACCCCCTCTGGAATGTGGTCACCCGCACCGAGAACCGAAAGAGAATAACCCTTTACGAGCTCACAGTCGACAATCCAAAGAAGTTCGTCGACTGGTTTTACGACCAACATTGAGGGAATTTTTCGTGTTGGCAAAGATACTCTCCTATACCATCTGATTTCGCAAAGCATCGCTACCTCCTTCATCAATATTTGAACTCTCCGTAAACATTAGACTTTATTGCATAACGGGTCAAATTGATTTTGTCCCAATTTGTTTATATGAAGATTCGAAGTTTGTTTGCGGTATTCTTTGCAATATCGTCTCTTTTTGTCTCATCCAACGCAATGTTTGCCTTTGAGACACGCGTCATCGAGTGGGGTCAAGACGGTCAGATAACAGATCTTAAAATCAACGACGCTGTAGCGGTATCGTCCGGACAAATGTCTGTAGCTGTCCTACGACGCAACGGAAAAGTTACAGTTTCAGGATATTGGGCGACATGGGGCGGATCCGAGGAATTAAGGGATATCGTCGCCATAGCTTCCGGAGAACTTGTCGGAATAGCTGTCGATAAAAATCAAAACCTTCGCTCCTGGGGCATGTATAGGGACAAACTAAACCCGCCAGACTTGGCGCTTCACGACATCGTGGCGGTCGCCGCAGACAATAGTACTGGGTTCAATGGACCGGGGCATCAACTGGTTCTTCGAGCTGATGGTAGGCCTATCGCCTGGGGTCTTAATTGGTTCTACACTGATCTATACAACATACCGACAGACCTAGTCGATGCAATCGCCATATCAGCAAGTTTCTACTACAACATGGCAATCCGGCGAAATGGAGAATTCGTGCAGTGGGGCAAAGGCTGGTACGTATTCGATGATTCTTTTGTAAGCACACTTCCTCCCCCACAAAACCTCAAAGTTGTTTCCGTATCAAACAATTCCAATCACGCGTTGGCCGCAACAACGGAAGGAAACGTTGTCGCATGTGGAAACTTATACAATGGAGTATGCAATGTGCCGCCAAACGCAAAAAATATCGTTATGGTATCGGCAGGCACAGATTTCAGCGTAGCGTTGACCGAATCTGGAGAAGTTATAACCTGGGGAAACGATAAATGGGGCGGATTCAAAACCCCGGCAGGTCTAAAGGGTGCCATTGCGATTAGTGCGGGCAGAGATTCCTGCGCCGCCATCATCTGCGAAGAGCTGGCCTCGGCCGCGCCCTACATATACGCACAGCCGGGCAGTCGCACGGCCGAAATGGGACAAAGTACATACTTTGTGGTCTATCCGACAGGCATGCCTCCATTTAGCTACCAATGGTATCGCAACAACACAAAAATTGCGGGAGCCAAAAGCCAAGTGTTGTATATTGAAAATGTTCGACCCGAACATGCGGGGGAATACAAAGTAGAAGTGGCCAATAAACACGGAGCTATGATGAGCGAGCCGGCGACACTAAACACCAAAGGTATTCTGCTTGACTCGCCGGTTTACGTACCTTGCACTCTTGTATTCGGAGAACCGGGAGTTAACTACATGCTCCAAGTTTCAACCGATAATGGTATAACGTGGAAAAATCTCGGAACAGTTCCGGGCACACCTTACAGCTGGTACTACGATTATTCCAATATCGACAAATACAATCTGCTTTATCGACTTGTAAAATAGGAAGATAAATGACTCGTCGATACCTTAGTCAAACTTCGCCAAACAGGCGGAGTTTTTTATGTTCTTACCAAATTTAATACACTAATTTTTCGCGTATTCTCTGCGGACGTTGAGCGAAAAAATTACGGAAATAGAACCTCTTTTGAGGTTACATCGACAAAGTAGGAGCCGGCAAAACTTTCGGAGCCAGGTGGAACTCCAAGCACTCCCCTAACTTTGTGCATTGTATCTTTTTGCCATCCCATACATTGAGAGACGATATCTTTGCAATTTACATACTGCCCTCCCTCTCGAACATAAAATCTGCTTCCGCTCATTGAACCAAGAAAAACGACAGTGGAACAATCCTGCTCCGGCCCCTCATTGTCAGTACATCGGTATTCGAAAGTAACCATATCCTCTATGGTAATGTCCGCGTTCAATAACTGGCTCCTCGATTCAAAGACCTTCTTTACCGAATTTGCTCCCTCCATCGATCCCCCAGGCAAAATATTTTCCGGTGATTCAACCAACGAGGGAGAAGGAACCTCATTTTCAATTGGAACGACAGGCGCCCCGCCTGAAGAATTCGAACGAACCGGAAATAAGACACCGCTATGTAAAGCTAGATACGACGAAAAAGAAGCTAAAAGTAAGATCGCCGCCGCCGCATAAATTTTAAGAAGTGTGTTCATTTTATACTTTTTTAATCCTCAGAAATATTGCCAACCAAAGAACTGACACTGCTTATAATAGGCGACTTTTGAATGGCACTAAAGGCCTCTCTGTCAGCAATAAAATTTGTCCCGTCCCATCCCCGCCCCAAGGGGTACCCTCGGATTACCTCGGCGGGGTATTAGGCGGGACACCGGGAAAACTTTGTTGGATAGGTGCGCCCCACCGGGCGCTTCTATTTTTTTTGCGGCCATTCATCCCCGCCGCAAGCGGTTCCCTCGGGGTACCTCGGCGGGGTTCTGGCCGCTTCCAATAAAGTGGCAATTGGGATGAATTTTGAGCACCGATGCCGGAAGTTTTGGCGTTACTTTTTTGCTCATAATAACTTTCTTAAAAATCTCCGCCTTCCTTTTGCCGCTTACGATAAAAACGATTTCCTTACTTTCCATCTCTGTCTTTATGCCAATGGTAACGCCATACTCTGGAATCTCAAAACCGGTCAATTTTTTGTTTACCTTTTTTATATTTCCGTTGAGCCTTACCAGCCTCGAAACGGAATCAAATGAAACGCCAGGAAAATTAAACCCCATGTGCGCGTCTTCCCCCCATCGCGCTAAGGCAAAGGTCTATACCGCCTAACTTTTTTATCAATTTATCAAAACTGCCCGGCAACCTAACATCATCTTCTCCCGGAAAATATGAGGCTCGCGGTGTCACTTTTTCAAAAAAGCTTCCTCATATAGTACCTGTAACCCTTGGAATCTTTTTCCGACACGACTTTGTACTCTCCGTCTTTTTTTTCGCAATATTCGTCCATGTTGAAAAAGGTAACTTTGCGAAAAAGTTTAGGCTCATCGTTGCTTAAAATTTCATAAACCCCTTCTGGAGTTGTGCCCGCCGGCACTAAAATATTTAAATTAGGATTTTTCCTGACCCGTTCAAGAATTATGGAGGTGGCTATCCGACTCATTTCCGCATAATCTGTCGCAACCGTAACTTTTATCCCGTTAATTATTTTAACTTCGGCCATAATCCTAATTCAATTGAATACGTGTCATCAATTGTATGCCGTTTTCAATAAATGGTCGAGTTTAAAATGTCTTTGAGAATTCGGTATCATTTCCCCCCCCCAAATAGGCCTGTAAACTACCCTGCCCTGGAGGGCAGGGCGTTATAAATGCTAAAGATCGAATAACTTAAGCTGAGGAATGTCTTTTTCACGACCTTGGTTTCTAATATAA
>C687J35504_10001929_pt1 | contig 14325 bp, 11 predicted proteins | sample RifCSPhighO2_02_FD_35504 | JGI IMG/M metagenome (IMG submission 35504) | reverse complement strand
TTCGGTGCGCGCTATATAAAGAATATTTTTTCCTTTAAATTCCCCCTGCGGATCACTAAGCGCATTTCCATTAGGCTCAACGCCAAAATAATAACTAAAAATCTCAGCTTGTTCTTTACCTAAGATATTTGTAATCTCATCCTTACTCCATAAATAAAATGCGCCTTCTTTTTTCCTTCTGGGATTTTCTAAAGAGGGCGAATCTGCGTCCTCGGCTGAATAAAATCCACCTTGAGAATCAACCATATCACGAAGGACATATTCAAAAATCTCCCTGGCAGTATTAGCGTATTCTTTTTTGCCAGTTGCCTGATAAGCCTCTAAATAAGCTCTGGAGAGAATGGCTTGATCATAGAGCATCTTTTCAAAGTGGGGAATGCGCCATTGTCCATCGGTAGAATAACGGTGAAATCCGCCGCCGATGTGGTCGTAAATTCCACCTTTGACCATGGAAGTCAAGGTCCCCTCAACCATCTCAAGTGATTTAGATTCGCCTGAGCGTTTCCAATACCTTAGCAGAAAAGAGAGCGAATGACCCATAGGGAACTTAGGCGCACTGCCAAAACCGCCATAGGTAAAGTCAAATCGCTGGACAAACTGAGCGTAAGATTTCTTAAGGGTTTCTTTATCCAAGGGAAAAATCTTCTTACCGGTGGTTATAACTTGCTGTTGAATTGCCTGCGTTAAAGATTCGCCGGAACGAAGAATTTCGTCTCTACGATTCTTCCAGGCATCGGCAATAGAATTGAGAGTGGTTTTAAGCCCTGGTCTACCCCACCTATCCTCAGGAGGAAAATATGTCCCACCATAAAAAGGTTTTTTGTCCGGCGTAAGAAATACTGTTAGCGGCCAACCACCGCTTCCTGTCATAGCCATTACCGCGCTCATATAAATATTATCTATATCCGGGCGTTCCTCTCTATCTACCTTGATAGATACAAAATATTTATTCATAATCCCGGCTATCTCGGGATTAGAGAAAGATTCCTCTTCCATCACATGACACCAGTGGCAGGTAGAATAACCAATCGACAAGAAAATCGGCTTATCCTCTTTCTTCGCCTTTTCAAATGCCTCCTTTCCCCAAGAATACCAATTCACAGGGTTATGGGCGTGCTGCAATAGATATGGGCTTTTTTCGTTAATAAGTCGGTTTGTATAGAGTTCTTCCGCACTCAATGTAAAACCTCCTATCAATAAAAGGTAGACTTCCGCTAATAAAAGAAGAGGCCATTTACGACTTCTCATTTAGTGACCAATCATAATTAAGGTATTTTATCTTTGGTTTTGCCTTTTTTATAAATTCTGCATCATCGCGAGGCAGATACTTACTTATAAATTTTATGATGTCGCCAAAATCTTCGTTAAACCACTTGAATATCGAAGAAATATAAAGTGTCCTAATGCTCTTATCCAGTCTAACCTTGGTCTTATCGTTGATAAATTTACTTGCCTCTCTATCAAGCTGTTTATCTAAACTTTCACTACTAAATGGCGCTTCGGCTAATTTAGGACAGCCTTTTGAAGCGCATACTAAAGCAAAATGAATACGCGGCTCTTTGAATTCCCTTCTTAAGATCCGGTGCTCAATTTGATTCAACGTAAGTTTTCTGCCTGCAACATTAAACTTGATCTTATCCCAAGCTCCGGGTATGTCTTTGATGCTCTTAATCGGATAGTAATCCACAATGACTTTTAATGTCAGGGCGTTATAGACATTGAGATAAAAGGCGATTTTTTCATTCCGCGGCATAGAATTTAGGGCGTCATTATCTATCTCGGCCACTGCCTTCAGATATTTATCCAATGCGGAAGGATTATTTTTTAGAGTAGCATAATCCACCTTTCCATCATCTACAAATTTTCTCAAAACTTCTCCGTAAAGACTGTGGTCGAAATATAAATCTTGCGCAAAAGCCAAAGAAGTAAATCCAAACCTCAAAAGATTCTTTTTAGCGGAATCTAATTTGGGATTTGAAGTAATTGCCATCTCATAATGCTGATGAGCCGCTTTTATATCCCCTTGTTTTTCAAAGACAAGGCCTAAATTATTGAGCGCATACGCATAGCTTGGATTACCTTCAATGGCAATTGAGTATTCTTTAGCTGCCGCATTAAGCACCCCTTTACGCAAATAGGCGTTGCCAAGATTATAGCGTAGTTTGGGATCGGCCGGCCGATATTTGAGCGTATCTCGATATATGCTTATATCATCGCGCCAAAGAGCATTACGCTGTATACTTAAGAAGCAAAATAATAAGATAATACAGGAGAAAACAAATTTATTTTTCAATATATTGTTTTGAGCGATGAGTTTTCCAGCTATCAGGAAAAAACCAAAAGAGCCGATATAGAGCCAATGTTCTGCCATATCCGAGTTAAATTTAAAAAATCCCAAAAACGGAAAAATCCAAAAGACAAACCAGACCAGACCAAAACGCAGGTATTTGTCTTTAATGAATTTTACCGATGCAAAGATAACCCCTAGAAAGATTAGGGTGGATAAAAATAGCGGCATTTGAAGCAAGATATCATCTTCCTGCAAGCTGTGCTGCATATGAAGATTAAAAGGAAAAATCAGAAGTTTAAGATAAAATAAAAAAATCTTTGGGGAAGAGATAGCGTTGCCCAAACTAATGCGTATTGGCTCAAGTTTTACAAAAAGATATCTAAAAGACAGATAAAAAACAGCCAATCCTACAAACATGATATTGCTTATAACCAAGAATCTTTTACCCCCAAATCCTGATGTAGAATTTTTATAAAAGTAAATGCTATAAAATAAAACTATTACAGGAAAGATTAAAGCAATCTCTTTGGAAAATAAAGCCGTAAGATATGAAAAAAGCGCTGTGCATAAATAAAAAATTTTTCTTTTGTCTATAGAATCCAAAAAACGAAGGTAAAGATAAAATGAGAGAAAAATAAAAAAGCCGCAAATAAGATCAGACCTACCAGAGATATAAGAGACGGCCTCGGTATGCACCGGATGTACAGCAAACATTAATGCTGATATAAATGATACATTGGGCGATTGGGTTAATCTAAGACATAAGAAAAAAATTAAAATAACACAGGCCAAATGAAAGGCGAAATTGGTAAAATGGTAACCAAATGGATTTTCCTTAAACAAACTCCAGTCAAGGAAGACTGTAAGATAGGGAATTGGCCGGTAAAAAATCTGGGCCGTAGGGTTTAAGAAGACCTCCCTTAACCCTATCGGCCCATCTAAGGCATCATTCCGGATGATATTATTTAGATCATCCCAGACAAAACTATTACCAAAGGAATTAAGATAGGTCAAAAAAGCAATCAGGCTAAGCGCAAAAACATATTTTTTCATCTTTTAAGATTGAAGAGCAACCTTTAGGTGTGCTCCTCAGGTGCCATAGCCGGCCCTATATCTACTATCTCATCGTCCTTATAGGTAAATCTTGGTTTGCCGTCTTTTTTATGGATTTTTGTCTGATAAACTTCCAGGGTTCCTTTTTTTGTCTTCTTCATCCAGAAATCCACATCATATTTTGTCTTACCATCGTCGGTAACAAAATCCGTGCAGGCAAAGTAGGCATCATCTTTTTTAATGTAGCTGACCTTATCTTCATGTACCTTAATTAGCTTAAGGTGCAGGTTCTTGCCCTCTTTAGAATCAGAGATCGGGAAAATCCCATTGTTAACATTTGTCACCTTATTGATGTGTTCTTTTATACCATTTATAATCTGAGCAGCAGAAAGCATAGCTTTCTTGCCAGGATGTTCTGCGCCCTCTCCTGGATGCTCTTCTGTATGTGTCTTTCCCGGATGTTCACCGGGATGCTCTGCAGCTATAGATACCTTTGAAAGCCAGAACACGATTGCTAAAATGGATAAAAAGCAAATTAACTTTTTCATCTAAAAGTACCTCCTTTTTTGCATTCAGATTTAATCTACAATTCCAAACCTTACCTTCCAAAACCTATATTAACCACCTCCTTTCAGATTTTTATACGAGAGTTCGATATCCATATCATTAAATTGCTGACCGTTCAATTCTGCATAGGGATAGACAAAGAAATTAAGGGATCTCAAGTCACGCGCCTCTTTAAGGATTATATCCCTTCCAGCGGTAAGGCGAATTCTATCCTCATCGATGTTGCCGAAGTAGTAATCGCGCTTTTGGGGATATTTATCCGCTTCTGAGATATCTACGGGTATCCAGCCTTTTCCTTTTATATAAAACTTCGCCCAGCAGTGATAACCATTGAGCTTCCCTTCCTGCGGCTCTTTTGGCATGCGAAATCCTATCTCAAATTTCGCGGGTATACCTAAAGAGCGGACTAAAGATATAAACAAAGAATGATAATCCGTGCAGATGCCCTTTTTATATTGCAAAGTCAAAAGGCTATCTCCAATACCGCATACCTTCGGGTCATCCTTAGAATAGGTGAGTTCATCTATGAGATAATCATAAATAGCCCTTGCCTTTTCCAGATTATTGCTTTTACCATGCGTTATCTCCTCGGCCAATTTTTTTATCTCGCCATTTACAGGCACGAGTCTATCCGCCTTTAAGAAGCCGGACAAGTTTTTAGATGAGGTTTCTAAATTACCGGAAGTACTATATTCCCTTCTTTTCGCCATGAAAGATAAGATTATCTGAATAGGCATACCGTAGCTTGCATCTTTTTTTGATTTAATAAAAAGGATCTTATTGCCATATTCTTTATCCATAATTACATCTGCCTTAAATGGTCCGGACACTTTAAAATCCTCTATCGCCTGCCAGTTATCATTCACAGGATAAGGAATCCAGACGCGCAATTCGCTTACATCATTAGGAAAGTTTTTAAACAGAATCCTCTCTTCTATAAGAAATGACCTTTCTTTCGGGGAAAAGCGAGCGGCTAATTTACTTATCCCTAAAGGTAAGATTATTAATGTAGCAATTATAACAACAAACTTTTTCATAATCCTAAAGGATAGGCCTTCCTGACACCATTAAAGGAAGGGCCTAACATTATAAACTGGCTAAGTATAGCAGCTCTGCCTCATCTAAATCAGAAACAAAAACACAAGCTATCCCCTCATCAATCCACAGGGCGCTATTAAAACCCCTCTCCTTGCTCAAATAAAAATGCTTGTTATTCACCGTCATCTTCTTTGCTGTTGGAAATTTTAAATTTTTCGCATCGAACATGAATACAGATATATTGTGACCGTCCTTCTCATACATAATATAAGCGCTCTTTTTATTCTTAAAACTGCAAATGCGCGCGCCCAATAAATTCACATTTTGAGAAGATAGGTCCGGCGCCATAACCTTAAAATCCAATTTAGCCTGAAGCCATTTAGACACATCCTGCGATTTCTTTGAGACAATATGCATTGAGAGACTACCTTGTAAAAATTGAATATGTTCTCTAACCGTTTCACTGTAAATAGGGAACGGCTTACTGATAGAAGATAATAAAACGAATATTAAGATTACTCCCGTAATACCTATTAATGCTGGCTTTAAAACCGGCGAAATAGACCATCTAACCTTTTTTTTGTTTAAAACTGCTATTTGCTTTAAAATTTTCTCCTTTAATTCATATGGCGCTTTCTCCCTTGGAACACTGTTTGCAATTAAAGAGTTTATAGTCTTTTCCTGTTCCAATTCTAATCTGCATAAAGGGCAAGTTGAAGGATGGTCTTTTACCAACTGACTCGCTTGGCTGTCTAATTCGCCATCCAAAAATGGGTAGAGATACTCTTTAAATTCACGGCAATTCATTTCTACTCTTTTCATCCTCCTTGGCATATTCGGATAATTGTTTTTTCATGACCTGCCTCGCGGTATAAAGCCTGGACATAACTGTGCCTTGAGGCGCATCCATAATCGTGGCTATCTCTTTATATGAAAACCCCTCCTCATAGAATAACATCATGGTGGTGCGCATTTCCTCTGGTAACTTATCAATTGAAGATTTGATGTTTTCGCTGAATATCTCCTCTTGGGCGCCGGTGATTTCCGGAAGGCTTATAAAATCTTTTACCTCTTCGAAGTCTACCATTTGAGGTTCTTTCATTCTTTTACGATACTCGTTGATGAAGATGTTTCTCAGTATGGTAATTATCCATGCCTTAAAATTTGTCCCCTGCCTAAATTTATGGAAGAAGCGATATGCCCTTAAAGCTGCCTCCTGCACCAAGTCTTCGGCATCCTGTCTATTTTGTACCATTCTAATTGCGACATTGTAGAGAGAGTCGATATGCTCTAATAGTTTCTCCTCAAACTCTCTCTTCAAGTTTTCATTTCGGGCTAAATTGAACACGCTTTGCTCTATTTTTAGATTTTTCTTCCTTCACTTATTAATAACAAAAAATCGCTTGGATTTATTCATTTTTTCTAAAAAACCAAAAAACCTCCTTGAAACGCACCTCTAAGGAAAGCCTATCCTTTAGGGTTAGATATAATATTCGGCGAGAAGTTCTATCGGATGGACGACTTTTGCTGAAGTGGCTTGCGCTATCTGGGACTTGCAGGCGCCGCAACCTGTCACGACATAGTCGGCGCCGGCTTCTTTTATCTCCCTGAATAGTTTATCTCCGATGGCGAGCGAGAGATCATAGTTCTTCTTTTTGAACCCGAATGTGCCGGCCATGCCGCAGCAGGAATCGGTGATCTTCTTTATCTCTATCCCCGGGATGAGCCCGACCAGGCATTCCTGGAGGTTGCCTATCTCCTGCGCCTTCAAATGGCATGGCACATGGAATACGACGCTCTTCTTCGACGGTTTGAAACCGGTGTTCATCTCTCCCTCGTTGAACAACAGCCACAGGTATTCGTGGATATCAAAGGCCTTCTGCGAGACGAGCAGGGCCGCCGCCGTGGGCAATATCCTCTGGCAATCCTCCTTCAGCGCGAGCCCGCAGCTCGGACAACTGGTCACAATATCGCATCCGGCCTTTACCGCCTCATATAGCTGTCTGACGTTATAGGCAATGTCTTTTTTGACGGCATCTACATTGCCGGATGATATGCTCGGGATCCCGCAGCATCTTTGATTCGGAAGGATAACCTCGACGTCGTTCTTCTCGAGGACCTTAAGCATGGCCGCCCCTTCGCCTTCGGCATTAAAGAAGTTGACATAGCANCCGTAAAAATACGCGGCTTTTCTCCTGCCGCTCTTACCGCTCAATTTTCTCTTCTCGAACGGAGGAACGCTGGGCTTGGGCAGAGCCCTCCTCTTATCCACGCCGAGAAACAGCTGCATAAGATGTCTGAAGAGCGCCGAACACATAAAAAGGTCCACGAGATATGCCGCCTCGGCCGAAGCGGAACCAAGAAACCTCATATTTTCCAGGAGCGCCTGAGAAAGCGGGACGCCCCATTCCTTGACATATATCTCTTTCGAGAGAACGCAAAGCCCGGATACATCCGCTCCGGTCGGNCATTCGACGCGGCAGGATTTGCAGTTGATGCAGAGATCGAGNATNTCCTTGATGGACGGGTCACGGAGAAGTTTTTTGTCCAGCTCCCCGGTGATGATGGCTTTAAGGATCGCGGCCTTGGCGCGCGGGGAAGCGAGCTCCTGAGGCAGATTGACGTTTATCGGGCAGACGGTCCTGCAAAGGCCGCATGCGTGGCATCTCTCTATCTCCTCCCTTATCTTCTCCGAGTCGAATATGGTCTTTGTATTTACATATTTAATATCCGCATCATAGACCAGGTCGTGGGCGATCCTCTCATCTTTGCCTATCTTTTTCCCCGGATTCAAAATGCCCTTGGGATCGAATATATCCTTTATCCGGACAAATATATCGTAAAGCGGGCCGAATTGTTTTTTGAGATACGGNACCCTNAAGATCCCGTCGCCGTGTTCCGCTGTCGTNGATCCTCCGAGCGAGATGACCATCCTGTAAAAATCGTCNGCTATATTGTCGATCTTTGCGAGGTCCGCCTTATCCTTCATATCCATGAGCGGGCGGATGTGCATATTCCCGTCGCCGGCATGCCCATAGACGCACGCCTCGACGCCGTATTTCTCGAACAGGGCGTAAGCGCCGATTATGAATTCGTCGAGGTTTTCCGGCGGGACTATCGCATCCTCGATGAACGGGATCGGCCGTCTCCGACCTTTTACCCTGTTCATGATAGGCACTGCCGCGCGCCTCACGCCCCAGATACGGTCCTGCTCATCTTCGGCCTTGGCGACGTTCATGCCCGATATAAGCTTTCTCTCGTCCAGAAGCCGTCCCTTCACGGCGTCTATCTTCTGGTCGAGGGAAAGCGTGTCATTCTCTTCGAGTTCAACAAGGAATACCCCCTTCGCCCCTTTCTGCAGGAGATCCCCGAGCTTCGGCTCCGCCTCAAGCGCGAGTCCGATAAACGTCTCGTCCATGAACTCGATCGCCGAGGATGAAAATCCGCGTAATTCGGCCGCTATATCCGCTATCGACGAGACGTCCTTCAGAAATAACAGGAGCGAGGCGCGGAATCGGGGNAGAACCGCTAATTTCAATTTCGCCTCGGTTATAACGGCGAGGGTCCCCTCTGAACCGACCATCAGTTTGACCAGATCGACGGAATCGCCTTTGAGGATATCATATATATTATAGCCGCTGGCGCTCCTCATGACCTTGGGGGCGGATTTTCTTATTATCTCTTCGTTATCCCTGANTAATTCGAGAAGCGGCTGTGAGATATCCTTGATCTTTGTATCCGGCGCGACCCTTACGAGATCCCCGTTTGCCAGTACGGCCTCGAGTTCCAGGATCCAATCGGCCGCGGTGCCATATTTTACCGAATGCGGACCGCCGGAATTATTGGCGATCATCCCGCCTATCGTGCAATAATCTCCGCTGGACGGGTCCGGCGGGAAGAACTTTCCATATGCGGCCAATAATTTGTTCAACTCGCCGTAGACGATGCCGGGCTGGACCGCGACCGTATCGCCGCCTTTGTAGGAGAAGACCTTGTTCATATATTTGGTAAAGTCGATTATTATCCCGTTTCCGACGGCCTGGCCCGCGAGGCTCGTACAAGCGCCGCGCGCGGTCAGGGGGATGTTATGTCCGAAGGCGTATTTGACGAGCTCTACGACATCGCCTTTGTCCCGGGGAATGACGACGCCCTTTGGTTTTATCTTGTAGATCGACGCGCCGAAGGAATAGATATGGCGGGTCACATCATCAAAGAGCACGTCGCCTTTGATGATCTCTTTTAATTCTTTCTCTAATAAGGTCATCGCGATACTGGGAGGGTTACGAGCGCGTGCGGGACTACATAGATCTTTGCGTCTTTGCCGCGGGTGGCAAACGCGTATTTGAGCGCCTCATCAAAATCCCTAAAGTGCAGCATGTGCATCTTATTCACTATATGAGGGATCTTAGTTCCGACCATCGCGCAATCCGCGTAGGTCAGCGATTTGGCCACCATATAGGTCCTCTGTTCGCCGGCCGCACAGCGCCTGCCCCTCATCTTCCTGACTATCGTTGCCGGGTTTTTCTCTTTTACCATCGCTTTGTAAAATCTCTGTTCGCCGATGCCTTTGCCTACGCCGTCCTCGCATTGAGCCGAGACCATTACAAGGCCGCCTTTTTTGACTATCGGTTTCTGCGTATTCGTTATATAGGTAAGGGCGCGCGAGGCCTGGTAGAGGCTGGCGTCCTTCGGCCAACCGACACCGCATATTATAATATCGGCCGGTTCGTCGACTTTTACGCGATAAAACAACGTGGCATGCTCGATGCCTCTGTAAAATGCGAGCTGCGGTTCACCGGCAGTGGCAAATATGGTATGTCCCAGATCGTCGTTTATCACATTTACAATAAATTTCAGTTTAGCTATACAGGCGACTTCCATGATGACACGATGGAAAGGATTGTCTTTTATACCGCCGAGTCTCACGCCCGGCTTATCCAGAAATTTAGGGGAATGGGTAAAACTTATCGTCTCCTCGCCTGCCATGCCGATGCTTAAAGTCTTCGGCCCCCCGGAAAATCCCGCGTAGAGATGCGGTTCTATGACACCGACGGCAATGACGTGGTCCTTGTACATCAATTCCTTGTTCACTACCGCCGGGACGCCGCCGGAGACATATCCCAGATGCGTGAGATTCGATTTGTCGACCGGGTCATGGTTCTTGATTTTGACCCTCTTTACGACCGATTTGCCGAAAGCCATCCCTATCTCCGCCTTCGTGAGCGGACGGTGCATGCCGATGGCCATGAAGATCGTTATATCCCTGTCTTTGATGCCGCCCTTCTTAAGTTCATCCAGAAGAATAGGAAGTATCAATTCTCGGGGGCATCTTCTTGTGAGGTCCGGGACGACTATCGCGACCGTCTCTCTGGGCGAGACGAGGTCCTTGAGGCGGCAACAACCCATAGGGTTGAGGATCGCCTCTTTTATTACGCGGGATTCGGGTTTTTTGCTGTGCGACCTCTTGGGATGAAGGACGCCCAAGAGGTTCTTCTCATGGATAGAGACAGTTACTTGCTTTTTCCCGTAAGGTATGCTTATATTCATAAACTATTATAGTCTACTACTTGCCCAGTATTTTGTCGACTTCTTTCTTGTCCGCGTCCATGACGTAATCTATGCCTGAGATCTCGGCTGCCTCGCGGGTCAATGCCACTATATCGTCGCGGGTTATGTATTCAAGCGCNAACTTCCTCTCGCCGGCCATGANCTGCCTTAGGCCCTGCGCGAGTCTGGCGAAATACGTATATACGCCTATCGCCGAAGGAGGAAGCTGTTCGAACCTCTTTCCGAATTTTCTTTTTAATTGCGCAGAAGTTATGAATATCTCGTCGACCGACTTGCCGTACTTTGCCAGCGATTGAGGTATGTTCTCTTCCTTTATGGCGTTACCGATGGTCTTTCCGACCATCGCCGCGCACATATTCGCGCGGGCCATGCCGATCGCCTTGACGAACGGTGCGCCGAGCGCGATAGCCTTAAAGACATGGTCCTCGAGCGTCAGTCCGCCGGCGATGACTATATCCGGGACATGCTTACCCTTCTTCTTGAGCCTGCTCGCCATATCGTAAGTAAGCGATTCTATCTCTACCGTCGGGATCCCCCACTCGTTCATCATCCTCCACGGGCTCATGCCTGTCCCGCCGCCCGCGCCGTCGACAGTCAATACGTCGATCCTGGCCTCGGAGGAAAATTTGATCGCTCGCGCGAGGTCAGCCGGACGATACGCCCCGGTCTTAAGGAAAATGTATTTAGCTCCCGCTTTCCTCAATTCTTTTACGCGCTTCATGAAACCTTCCTCGGTGACCATGCCGACCCTCGAGTGCCTCTCGAATTCATCGAATGTCCTCTGGAATGAATTCACGACATCCGTGTCTTCGGGATCCGGAAGGACTACGTAGCCGCGATTTTTTAGCATCTGCGCTTTCTTGAGATCGCGGATCTTGACCTCGCCGCCGATGTCCTTGGCGCCCTGGCCCCACTTAAGCTCGACTATGTCGACGTCCAATTTATCTATGGCATATTCCAGGACGCCGAGCGTCGTGTCTTCGACGTTCGCCTGCACTACAACGGCGCCGTACCCATCATCCTGCCAATCTTTAAAAGCCCTGACCCTGCGCTCGAGCTCGGGAGCTTTCTTGATAATACCCCTGCTTAAAACCGCTTCCTGGTCCATACCGACGACGTTCTCGCCGACGGTAACGATTGTTCCGGTTATCGCGGCGCCGATCGCAATGCCTTCCCAATTATTCCTGGCGACATCGGTCGAGCCCTGTCCACCGCCCAGTATCGGGTAACGGAGCTTTATTTTTTTGTCATGGCCGAGTTTCACTTCGAGGTTTACATTCGGGAAGATGGCGTGATTTGAATCGGCCTGTATGCCATAAGCGCCGACAGCGCTGCCCATGATGTTGAAATGGGAGAAGTCGATGGGATAATCTTTTTGTGACGCCGCGGTTATCGCGCCGAAGGGCTGAGGGTATATTACCTCCGAACCTCTCACCGCGGACTTGCCTATTTCGCACAATCCCGGGCAACCGTCGATACATACGACGCACATCCCTGAGAACGGCGATACTTCTTCGCCGTACCGGTTCTTGGTGCCGGTAGCGGCGCTCCTATTCGGTCTGCTAAATGACATTTTGCCCACCCCCATGTTTTTTATGCCGACAATTAACAAACTACGACACGCNTGCCATAGGCGATTCCGTAAGACATCTCTATATCACTGCTATATTAAATATTCCCCAAATATACGTTCTTCAGTTTCTTCTTTGCTATCCTGTAAGCCTTCTCGAGCGTCTCCTTAGGCGTAACCGGCTGGTCCAGTTTATAGCAGGGGAAATATCTTGAGAAATGGAGCGGCGCCTCGCTCCCAATGTTATTATAGATCCAATCGACCAAGCGCATGAAACTCTCTTCCGAGTCATTCAAGCCCGGTATGATCAGATTGGTCAGTTCAACATGGCACGATTTGGCAGACCTTTTTATCGTATAGAGGACCGGTTCGAGGCTCCCCTTGCAATATTTTCTGTAAAATTCGTCGTCGATGGATTTCAGGTCTATGTTCATCGCGTCGATAAACGGCAGTATCTCTTCCAATGGTTTGGGGTTGACGTAACCGTTCGTCACGAGGACGTTCTCCAGCCCTTCGCTCCTGGCGAGATTGGCGGTCTCAAGCACAAACTCATACCATATGAAAGGCTCATTATAAGTGTAGGCTATGCCGAAGGATTTAGATTCTTTTGCCTTATCGACCGCCCATCGGGAAGTTATCTTTTGGGTCTGCGCCTCCAGGTCCTGCGATATCGCCCAGTTCTGGCAGAACGGGCATTTGAAGTTGCAGCCTTTGGTCCCGAGCGAGAGTATATTTTCTCCGGGGTGATAATGGTAGAGGGGTTTCTTCTCGATGGGGTCAAGGGATACGGAAGTGGTCTCGCCATAGACGAGGGAATAAAGTTTCCCGTTGAGGTTTTGGCGGACACCGCAGATTCCGGTAANGCCATTCACGATCTTACAATCGTGGGGGCANAGCAGGCAATGGACCGATCCATCCGTCTTTTCCCAGTAAAGCGCTTCTTTCAAAACCTGTTCCCCCGGTCCTCCGGTTTTTGTCCCTCTTTCAGAAGCGATGACAATTCTTTCATAAATTGATTTATATCCTTGAACTGGCGGTAGACCGAAGCGAACCTGACGTAAGCGACCTCGTCGAGGTCGTGCAGCTGCTTCATTACGAATTCGCCGATCGCGGTCGACGATACTTCCTTTTCGTAATTGCGTTGGATGATCCTCTCNACCTCNTCGACCATCCCCTCTACCTTTTCCATTGGGACCGGCCGCTTTTCGCAGGCCTTGAGTATCCCGGAGAGCAGTTTCTTNCGGTCAAAAGGCTCGCGCCGGCCGTCCTTCTTTATTACCATGAGAGGATGTTCTTCGAGACGCTCATAGGTCGTGAACCTCTTCTGGCACTTAAGGCACTCGCGCCGGCGCCTGATCGAACCGCCCTCGTTCGAAATGCGCGAGTCTATTACTTTATCTTCCACATTGCCGCAAAAGGGACATTTCATGGCTTTCTACCGGCCTCCGCCGTCCTTACGTTCACACCGGCCTCTTTGAAAAATTCCTTCGCCATTTCATCCGGATATCCGGATTCCATCACTATCTCTTTTATACCGGCGTTTATCAGCATCTTCGCGCAGATAGAACACGGCTGGTTAGTGCAATATAGCGTCCCGCCGTGTATGTCCACGCCGTAAAGCGCCGCCTGTATGATCGCGTTCTGCTCGGCATGCAGGCCGCGGCAGAGTTCGTGCCTNTCGCCCGACGGGACTTTCAACTTCTCGCGAAGGCACCCTGTTATCTCGCAATGCGTGATNCCGGTCGGTGTCCCGTTGTATCCGGTCGTCAGGATCCTTCTGTTCTTTACTATTAAAGCGCCGACCGCGCGCCTCAGGCAGGTTGAACGTTCGGAGATAAGTTTCGCAATACCCATGAAATATTCGTCCCAATCCGGGCGCCTTCTCTTTACCGCCGCTTTTTTAGCCATCTTATACCTCGCTCAAAAGGTCGCGATAGAGCGGAAACCTCTTTACCAGCGCTCCCACTTTTCCTTTGACGCGGTTCATGGCCGCGGCGTCTGTTATATTGCTTAAAACCTCTTCTATAAAACCGGCTATCTCCTCCATCTCCTTCTCCCTCATTCCGCGCGTCGTGACCGCAGGGACCCCTATCCTTATGCCGCTAGGTCTTGCCGGCGGATTCGGGTCATATGGTATAGTATTCTTGTTGACGGTTATTCCCGCTTTGTCGAGCGCTTCCTGGGCATCTTTGCCGTTTAAACCTTTGCCGCTAAGGTCTATCGAGAAGAGATGGGTGTC
>C687J35504_10001923_pt1 | contig 14347 bp, 11 predicted proteins | sample RifCSPhighO2_02_FD_35504 | JGI IMG/M metagenome (IMG submission 35504) | reverse complement strand
CCGGAGGCGGAGCAGGGGATGAACGTGGCGCGCATCGCGTCGCTGCGCGCCGGGATTCCTGTGACCGCCTCGGCGGTCACCGTCAACCGTTTTTGCGCCTCGGGCCTGCAGGCCATCGCGCAGGCGGCCGAGCGCATCATGTGCGGCTTCGCCGAAGTCATCGTGGCCGGCGGCACCGAATCCATGAGCCTGGTGCCGATGGGCGGGCACAAGATCGCCCCCAACCCCACACTGGTCGCCACCTACCCGGACGCGTATCTCTCCATGGGACTCACGGCTGAAAACCTGGCGCGCAAGTACGAAATCACCCGCGAAGAGCAGGACGGCTTCGCCTTCGCCAGCCACATGAAAGCGCTCAAGGCCATTGACCGCGGCCACTTCAAGGAAGAAGTTGTCCCGGTCGAAGTCAGCTACCGCGTGCTCAAGAACGGCAAGCCGGAGGAAGAGAAGTTCGTCTTCGACACCGACGAAGGCCCGCGGCGGGACACGACGCGCGAAGCGCTGGCTGCCTTGAAGCCGGCCTTCCACGCCCAGGGCACCATCACCGCCGGCAACGCCTCGCAGATGAGCGATGGCGCTTCAGCCGCCGTGGTGATGAGCGCCGAACGCGCCAAGGCGCTCGGGCTCAAGCCGCTCGCCCGCTTCGTCGCCTATGCCACNGCGGGCGTCGCGCCGGAAGAGATGGGCATCGGCCCGGCCAAGGCCATCCCCAAGGCGCTGAAGCTCGCCGGGCTGCGCCCGCACGACATTGACGTCATCGAGCTGAACGAAGCCTTTGCCGCCCAGGTGCTGGCCGTCTTCCGCCTGACCGAGTTCGACACCTCGCGGGTCAATCCGAACGGCGGCGCGGTCGCGCTCGGCCACCCGCTCGGCTGCACGGGCTCGAAGCTCACCGCCAGCTTGCTCTACGAGCTGCGCCGCCAGCAGGCCCGCTACGGCATGGTGACGATGTGCGTGGGCGGCGGTATGGGCGCCGCCGGCATCTTCGAGCGGCTCAACTGACTTGTTCCGGGAAGTTCTGTCATTCTGAGCGAAGCGAAGAATCTCAATCTGCGATAAGGGCAGCGATTGAGATTCTTCGTCGCCCTGCGGGCTCCTCAGAATGACACCCGTTCGTGGAATGTTGGGTGGGGACGAACCCCGCCCCTACACAAACAAGCATGGCGAACCACACTGTCTGGTACTTTGCGTACGCGTCCAACATGAACCGCGGGCAGATGGCGCAGCGNGCGGGGTCGCTGGCGGAAGAAANAACCGCGCGGCTCGACAACTATGAGCTAAACTTCGACAAGATTGCCCGCGGGGGCACGGGCACGGCCAACNTCGTGCCNGCCGAGGGCAAGNCNGTGTGGGGAGTGCTGTACCGGGTGACGGAGCAGCAGTTGAAANCGCTTGACCGCTTCGANGGCGTCCCCGNGCACTACCGCCGCAGCGAGGTGACGGTGGTGGNNGNNGANGGCAAGAAAGTCGGCGCCCAGGTCTATCTCGCCCGCAAGGTGCGCANNGGGCTGAAGCCCGACCGGCTCTATTTGCAAAAGATTATCCAGGGTGCCGAAGAACACAGCCTCCCGGGCGACTACATCGAGCAGTTGAAGAGGTTTGAACCTGCTTGAGGTTCAGGCCACGGGCTTCCGCCCGTGGCACCCAGCGGCGGAAGCCGCTGGGCTGAACGCGGGAAAAGATAGCGAGGACGAACATGGCGACCATAGCTACCGAGAAAAAAATCCGCGGGGGAAGCTTCCTCATCGAAGACCGCACGCCCGGGGAAGTTTTCATCCCCGAAGAGTTCACGGACGAGCAGCGGCAGATCGGGCAGACGACAGAAGAGTTCATCGCCGGGGAAGTGGTGCCGCGCGCCGAGGAGCTCGAGCACAAGAAGGAAGGCCTGATGCCGGAGCTGCTGCGCAAGGCGGCGGAGATCGGGCTGCTCGGCGCCGACGTTCCCGAGGCGTACGGCGGGCTCGGCCTGGACAAGGTCTCGACCACGCTCATCGCCGAAAAAGTCGCCCGCTACGCCTCCTTCGCCGTCACCCACGGCGGCCACCACGGCATCGGCACGCTCCCCATCGCCTACTTCGGCACCGAAGCGCAGAAGAAGAAGTACTTGCCCAAGCTGGCCTCCGGCGAGCTCATCTCCTGCTACTGCTTGAGCGAAGCCGAAGCCGGCTCGGACGCCCTGGCCGCGAAGGCCCGCGCCGACTTGACGCCCGACGGCAAGCACTACGTCCTGAACGGACAGAAGATGTGGATCACCAACGGCGGCTTCGCCGACGTCTTCATCGTCTTCGCCAAGGTGGGCGGGGAAAAGTTCAGCTGCTTCATCGTCGAGAAGGCCACGCCGGGGTTTTCCATCGGCCCGGAAGAAAAAAAGATGGGCATCAAGGGCTCGTCCACCGTACCTATTTTTTTCGACAACGCCAAGATTCCCGCCGAGAACCTCCTGCACGAGGTCGGCCGCGGGCACATCGTGGCTTTCAACATCCTGAACGTCGGCCGCTTCAAGCTGGCCGCCTACTGCACGGGCGGCTGCAAGAACTCGCTGGCCGGGGCGGTGAAGTACGCCCTGGAACGGAAGGCCTTCGGCAAGGCCATCGCCGAGTTCGGATTGATTCAGCACAAGCTCGGCGAGATGGCCATCGCCACCTACGCCGCCGAATCGATGATCTACCGCACGGCGGGGATGATTGACTCGGCGCTGCATGGGGTGAACCTCTCGGCCGCCGATGCCCCCCAGCACGCCATGAAGGCGCTCGAGGAGTTCGCGGTCGAGTGCTCCATCAACAAAGTCTACGCCAGCGAGGCGGTCGACTATTGCGTGGACGAGTTCGTGCAGATCCTCGGCGGCTACGGCTACCACCAGGACTACCCCGCCGAGCGCGCCTACCGCGACGCCCGCATCAACCGCATCTTCGAGGGCACGAACGAAATCAACCGCCTGCTGATCACCGCCCAGCTCTTCAAACGCGCGATGAAGGGCGAGCTGCCGCTGATGGCCGCGGCGAAGAAGGTGGCCGACGAGCTGATGAGCGCCGCTCCGGCCGCGGCGCCGGCGGCGGGCGACGGCCTTGCGGCCGAAATCGCCGGGGTCACCGCCAGCAAGAAGACCTTCCTCTTCGCCGCCGGCGTGGCTGTGCAGCGCTACATGGACAAGCTGGCTGACGAGCAGGAGATCGCCGGGGGGCTCGCCGACATCGTGATGGACGTCTACGCCATGGAAAGCGCCTTGCTGCGGACGCGGAAGCTGCTGGAGCGCAAGGGAGCGCAGGGCGCGGCTCTGCCCGTGGCGGCCACGCGCGTTTTCGTCGCCGATGGGCTCGACCGGGTCGAGAAGCACGCCAAGACCGTGCTCGCCGCCTCGGCCAGCGGCGACACTCTGCGGGCGCAGCTCGCGCTGCTGCGGCGCTTGCTCAAGCGCGAGCCGGTCGATACCGTGGCGCTGCGCCGCCAGGTGGCCCGCGCTGCCCTCGACGCCCAGCGCTACCCCTTCTAGCCGGATGCCCCGCCGACGCGCGGCGCCCGCGCCCGAATCGGGCGCGCCGGTCCGCCCGCCCTGGCTGCGGGAGCTGGCGGCGGGCTACCTGACGGTTTTCCCGAGAGTTTCACCGGAGCGGCGGCGCGGCCTCCAAGGTTTTTCCTTCCACCGGCGCCGCGGTCGGGAGCGCGCGGGAATCTTTGTTGGCTTTCTGACCGGGCCCGCGCCCGAGTGCGCGGTGTTCGCCTTCGTCGAGCCGGCCGGGGGCGCCCTGCATAAGCGGTTGGTGAGCGGCCCGAAGAGTTTGTTCCAGGAAACCTACGGCTTCGTGACCAAGTACACGGCGCGCCCGCCGCGCTTCGCGCTTCACGACGAAGCCGCCGCGGCCCTGGTGCGCTCGGTCCTGCTGGCGGCTTTTTCCCGAAGCGAGCGCGAAAAGCACGCCCGCAACTTCTTCATGGAGACGCTGGCCTTGTTGCAGCGCACCGGGCTCCCGGAGAAGCTGGCCCGCGCGCTTGACTGAATCGCCCGGTGTTTTCGTGTAGACTGGCGGGAACGGGAGGAGCCGACCATGAGTGTCTCCCTTGCCCTGGTCGCCGCGGTTCTTTTTCTCGGCGCCGCCCCGGCCGAGGTTCAGCTCGAGCAGGCAATCAAGAAGCTTGGAGGGAAGGACGAGCTTAGCCAGGAGAAGATCGCCTCCGGCCTGAAAGAGGCCTTGCAGGTGGGCACGGAGAACGCGGTGCGCTCGACCGGCAGGCCGGACGGCTACTTCGGCAACCCCAAGATCAGAATCCCGATGCCGGAGAAGCTGCAAACGATGGAAAAGGGCCTGCGCACCGTCGGCTACGGCGACCAGGTGGATGAGTTCGTCTTGAGCATGAACCGTGCCGCCGAGCGCGCCGCCCCCGAGGCCAAGGCCATCTTCTGGGACGCCATCCGCGAGATGAGCTTCCGCGACGCCCAGAAGATTTTGAACGGCAGCGACACCGCCGCCACCGAGTACTTCCGGCGCAAGACCACCGAGCGGCTGGCCGCCGCCTTCCGGCCCATCGTCTCCGACGCCATGAACCAAGTGGGCGTCACCCGGCAATACAAGGAGCTGGTGGGACGCGCCCGGTCCATCCCCTTCCTGAAGACGGAAGACCTCGACCTCGACGACTACGTGGTGGGCAAGGGGCTCGACGGATTGTTCTATGTACTCGGTGAAGAGGAACGCAAGATCCGCCGCGAGCCCGCCGCCCGCGTCACCGATTTGCTGAAGGATGTCTTCGGCCGGTAGAGGCGCCCATGACCGAGAAAAGCCCGACGATCCTCGACTCCATCGGCCGCACGCCGCTGCTGCCGCTCGAGCTCCGGCACAACGGCGCCGCCTACCGGCTCTACTGCAAGGCCGAGTTCATGAACCCGACGGGGAGCGTCAAGGACCGCATCGCCTACTACATCATCGCGGAGGCGGAGAAGCGCGGCGAGCTGCGCCCGGGGACGACGATCGTCGAGTTGAGCAGCGGCAACACCGGCATCGCCCTGGCGCAGGTGGCGGCGGTAAAGGGCTACCGGCTGGTCATCCTGATGCCGGAGCACATGAGCCAGGAGCGCATCCGGCTGTTGCAAAGCCTGGGGGCGGAGGTTTGCCTGACGCCGCAGGCTGACGGCTTCGCCGGGGCGCTGGCGCGGCTGCGGCAGATCCTCGAGAGCAGCGCCGAGGTCTACTGCCCGCGGCAGTTCGAGAACCCCGACAATCCCCGCGCCCACTACGAAACCACCGCGCCGGAAATCTGGGAGCAGATGGGCGGCGCGGCGGACGCCTTCGTGGACGGCGTAGGCACGGGCGGGACGCTGATGGGCGTGGGCCGCTTCCTGCGGGAGCGCAACCCCCGCGTCTCGCTGGTGGCGGTCGAGCCCAGCGAGGCGGCGGTGATGAGCGGGGCCTGCGAGATCTGCGGCCACAAGATCGCCGGCATCGGCGACGGCTTCATCCCTGCGCTGATGGACATGAAGCTGGTGGACCAGGTGGAAGCGGTGGAGAGCAATGAGGCGGTCGCGATGGCCAAGCGCTTGAGCCGCGAGCACGGCTTGCTCGTGGGAATCTCTGCGGGCGCCAACGTCCTGGCGGCGCTGCGCACGCTCGACCGGCTGGGGCGCGACAAGAAGGTAGTCACCGTGCTGCCCGACCGCGCCGAGCGCTACTTCAGCACCGACCTTTACCTCCACTCCGAATCGCCGCCCTTACGCCGCTGCGCGACCTGCGGCAGCACCAGCCCCGAGCAGTGCCGCGACTCCGTCCTGCATTCGCGGACGGAGTCCTAGAGTACAATCGGCACGAACTTCCAGTCCGTATTGCCCGGGTGGCGGAACCGGCAGACGCGAGGGACTTAAAATCCCTTGAGGCGAAAGCCTCGTGTGGGTTCGACCCCCACCCCGGGCACTTTTCGTTCAAGTACTTGTGGCTTTAGGGGTAGTTGGCTGCGCTTCCACAGGCAATCCAAGGAGCAACGTCATGGATGACGTGGTTCAAGGTTTCGCTGAGATCGTAACCAAAAATAGAAATACCACCATCCTGGTCAGTAGGTGAGTGGTAGTCGTAGGTTCCCTCGAACTCCACGTCTGTGACCAGATCGCCATTGCGGTCATAAGAGCACTGCGAATTGGTCGCGGGGTTGCGATAGGTGTCGTAACCGCCGTGAAAAATATGCTCAGCCCATGCAGGGTCACCTACCCAGTCTTGGTCATCGCCGCCGCTGTCTCCCCCGGCTCCGGGAGCAGTCTCCGGGGGACAATCCGATGGCGGGCCGCTCTGAGTAGGGTTTCTTGGCGGGCATCTATTGTTGATGTTTCGGTTGTAGTGCTCGGGCGAACAGAATTCAGGCGGCATGATGCCTTGATACAAGCCCATGGGGTCAACAGCGTTCACGGGGTCGTTGAGTACATAGGCGTAGAAGTTTGTGTCGCCTCCCGCGAACCAGAGCGGGTCCTTGGCTATCCAGCGGCCGGCCTCCGGGTCGTAATCCCGGGCCCCAAAATGAAGTAGTCCGCTCTCGCGGTCATAGAGTCCGCCCGCAAACCCGAAAGGCTGGAACCCAGGGTTCGTATCCTGCACAACGTTTCCGAACTCGTCGTAGTCCATCCGCTGGACAATAGCTCCCGTGGCGGCGTCCACGACCAGCCGGGGGCTGCCCAGTGGGTCGGTGAGGATACGAAAGGTCTTGCCTCCTTTCTCCATGTAGTCGGGCACGTTGGGTCGAGTGGCGTAGACGAAGCGGCTGACCACCTTGTTCTGGCCATCCAGTTCCACCATCGGCCGCAGGGGGCCCTGGTAGAGGAACCCTTGGACGAGGGAACCATCCAACTTCTTGCCGAGACGACGGTTCCAGACGTCCATCACATACTCCAGCTTCCTTCCCTCGGGGAGGGTCACCGCCTTGAGATTGCCGAAAACGTCGTAGTCATACCGGGTCATCTTGCCGTCGGCGGTCTTGCTGGCCCATTCCCCGTTGGGGGTGTGGGCGTAGCTGGTCTCTCCGTACTGGAGGAGGCAGTCCTGGTCGTCGTAGCTCCCTCTCTTGGCACCTTTCTGTCCCTTGCAGGCCAGGCGGTTGCCGTTAGCGTCGTGTTCGTACTGTGCGACCTGAACTCCCTCTTGGCTGACCCCGGCCAAGCGTCCCGCAGAGTCGTATTGGTAAGTACACGCGGTCGTCTGCCCTTCCAGGGTTTCGACTTTTTCGATGATCCGCTTCAAGGCGTCCCGGGTATAGCGAACCGCGAAAATCTCTTTTTTGTTGAAGAAGCTTCGCTGCTCCGTCAGTTCTTCGAAATCGTTGTACGCTTTGGTGGTGGTCACAGCCCCCAGCTTGGTCCCGATCACCAAGCCACTCTGAGGGTCGCGGGTCAAGGTCAAGGCTCCGACTTGTGTCAAGAAGTTGTCCGGATCGTACTCGAGCGCGATGGGGGAGCCGCCATTGACGGTCAAGGAAGACAGTCGGAAATTCTTGTTGAAGGTGCGGCGGAGGCGACCTTGGATCGGCCCGGTCCAAATGATTTCGGTGAGCAAGAAGCCATCGTAAGCGTGAGAAAGGCTTACACCCTCGGGCCCCGTTGCCGTGATCAGATTGCGCGTCTTGGGGTCAATGACAAACTGCAATTTGCCACCGGGGAAAGCGACGGTACTTATGGCGCCGGTCTCGTCATAGAGGAACTCTATGGTGCGGCCATCGGGGCACGTGATGCGGCTCAATTGCTTGTCCGCATTGTAGGTGTAACGCTTGCCTTGGTCGCCGGCACCCGTATCCGGCGGGAAATACGCCTCCACGAAGTTCAAGGGATTGTGAGTGAAACGATGTTCCGGCCGCCCCGGGGGAGTAACCGACGTCAGGTTGCTATTGGCATCAAAGACATAGCGAACCTCGCGGCCATCGGGCAGAATCCGTTTGGTGACTCGTCCAGTGGGGCCGTACTCCAGGCGCTCAATTCGCCCCAGGGGGTCGGTGATACTGGCCAACTGCTTGGCGGGGTCGTACGCGAAGGAATATACGCGCGCCCCAGCGCCCACGCCGGCCCTAACCGCTGTTAAGCGCCCGTGGTTGTCATAATCGAGAATGACCGGTTGTCTGCCGGGGGTTTCGATTGTCGCGATCTTGCCGTGAGCGTCGAGGGTTCCGACGATCTGGCGGCCGGCCGGGGTCGTATTGGTAATCTTCTTTTGGGCCGCTTCATAAACGCTGGCAAAGCTGTGTCCATTGGTAGTGAGGGCATCTGTCTGTTTGATCAGGCTTAGGGGATTGCCGCGCTCGGCCAGCGCCACCGCACGGCTGAGCGAGACAGCAAACGCCAGCCCTCCCGGAGTGGTGCGCGAGAAAGACTTGATCCGAGGGGATTGCAGACCCCACCGGGGGTCCGGTTCCAGCACAAGAGAGGAGGCAGCCCCGTCGGCGGTGCTCACCTTGTAGCTACCTTCCGGTCCCCGTACGGAGACTGTCTGACCGCCGCCGCAACACTTATTTACCCGCCGCTCTTCGCCCCCAGGGAGACGCTCCACCAAGAAGTTGAACTCACGCCCCTGGGCTGTATTCAGCGCAATTTGAAGCCCTTGCCCGTTGCGGCTGGCGAGAAGTTCGGAAAAGCCGCCCGCCGGATCTTCCTGCCGGGTGAGGCGGCCTTTTTCGTCATAGGCGAAGCGGTAAAGGTGGCCTCTCGCAGTGGCGGCGCCGGCGAGAAGTCCTTCCTTCCCGTAGGTGAAGTGAGCTGTTGCCCCGGCGGGATCGGTAATAGCCGACAAATAGCCGTCGTCGTTCAGCACCAAAGTGGTTCGCTGCCCAAAGGGGGCTACGAGGGCGCTGGGAGTGCCAGTAGCGGAGCGCTCGATCCGAGTCGTATTGCGGTAACCATCAACAACGGCAGTCAGACGACCTGTTGAATCGTATTCGGAGCCGTAAAGCAGTGTCCCGGTGAGGGCATTCAGCGTTCGCCGGTGGCGTCCGGCGGCGTCAAAGATGTAGACTTGGTGGCCGTCCGCAGAAGGAATCAGAATCTCAGCCTGTGGCTTGCCATCGCTGCCCACTACCAGCTTGTCGCGCCGTCGCCCGTTTCCCAGATACAGGACGCAACCTATCGGGTCGTAGGCATGGTGGACGCCGAGGGTCCAGCCCCCCAGGCCGCAGTTGCGAGCGTCCCAAGCTCCCACCGCCTGGGTGCTTTCCTTCCAGCGGGTAGTCTCCGGGCGAGGATAGAAGCCGGGATAGACGTAGCCAATGCGGATTCGGGCCGCTTGTGGGCTCGACGCCGGGCGGCCCTGGGCATCTTTGCCGTCCCAAGTAAAGGCGAAGGTCTGCTCGGGGTGGGGCGGGAAAGTTTCGGTGAAGCGTTTGCCGGCCAGCGTGATTTCGAGCGCGATGGCTTTGAGTCGTCGGGGGATTTTTTTGCCGCTGAGCGGGATTCGCAGGCTGTAGGCCGCGCGGCGGCCCGGCACGCGATCACTGCGGTAGTGCAAGCTAAAAGGCGTGCCTGCGAGGCGCACAGTCTGGATGAGAGTTTGGTTTTGAATCTCGATTCTGGGCTGGGAAACCACGGCGAATCATCTCCTTCCGAATCGGCTTGCGACTGTCGTCAAACGAGCCTCCCCGCGACCTGCGTGGCACTAGTCACACGGGTTGGGATCCGACTCGTCCTCGCTTTCGGGCTCTGCCGGGGGGGCGGGGGTTTCGTCGCCGTTCTCGTCCCCCTCGCCATCACCCTCGTCATCGCCCCCACCCATGCCACCCAAGGCTCCGCCCGCGCCGGCAGCGCCGCCCGCCGCCCCGCCCACCGTGCCCCAGCAGTCATTGAGGGAGCCGCAGTTGTCTGCCCACGCCACCAGGGGCAGAACCAGCAGTATGAACAGCGCCCAAACGATCCACCAAACCCACTTCCACCCGTTCGTCATTCTCTTTGCCTCCCTCCTGCCAAGGCTGACTGTCGCCGGCCCGGAAAGAGCAGGTAGAACATCGCCAGCGTCAGCAGCGACCCCGCGGCCACCGCCCGCAAGCTCCCCAGCCGCCACAAACCCCAGAGGATTACGTAAGCAAACACATAGCCCACCAAAGCAGCCACGGCCAGCCGCACCAGAGCCGGAATCTTTCGCACGAAGGAGACCCAGCCGGTCGGCAGTCGGCCGATCACTCCGTAGCGCCAAGCGCCGAGGAAAACGACGATCCCGGCGACGATCACCGGGTCAATCCAACCCTCATAGGTTCCGGAAAGCAGCAGCGTGACAACCAGGGTTGCCACGATTAGCCGCCCGGGTCCCATGAGCCGACGAGTGAATTCACCCCGGCGCTGGACGTGACTCCAGCGTTCCTGCTGAAGCGACGCGACCAAGTCGGCTCCTGCCCCGCTCCCGCTGGTGGTTGTCTCGAGCACCAGCCGCGCCAGCGAGGCCACCACCGCCATTGCTACCAGCCACTTCCACTGCGTCTGAACGTGCATAATAGCTTCTGTGGTCGGTGATTGCCTCACCCAGGTGAACACGGGTCGAATGAGAACAATCATGGCTTGGCACCAGAGAAATACCAGGAGCGCGCTTCCGGCAGCGTACAGAAAAAGTCGCACAGCGAGCCGCAGCGTCGGCTCGACGGGCAGGGGGGCCCGCTCCGCCATCCGCCGGGCCAGGGCCGGAACGCGAACCGCCAGCAGACCCAGCAGGATGTAGCTCACCAAGCGTCCTCCCGCCATCCCGAGAGGCGCCCGAGTGTAGTAGCCCTGAAAAGCATCCCCCAAGAAATCGCCGACGATGTAGCCGAAGAACATCATGGCCCCGAGGGGTCCGCTGAGCAGGGCACCGGCAATCAGCAGGCCCATGAAGACCAGCGATTCCGAGTAGACGTAGTCAATCCATGGCCAGAACACCGCAAAGAAGAATCCCAGCGCCGCCGCGGCCAGCGGGGCCAAGGCTGGAAAGGTCCCCCAGCGGGCGGTCCAGGTGCCATCGGCGAAAGCGTCCGCCCACTGCGGAGCGTAGGGGTCGAGCCAGCCCGGAATTCGCACGGACCACAGCCGGGACAATGCATCCTGTGCTGCGGGCGAGATGACCACGGGAGTACGCGGGCCCACGCTACTGGCTGCTGGCTCAGCCATCAGGCTTTCTCTCCCATGCGGTTTGGCCGCCGCGGAGACTCTGTTGGCACAACAGTCCCAGGACGGCTCCGTAAACCAAATGAGACAAGGCAGAAATCTGAAGGAACTCGCTGTAAAACGTGATGTTCAGCCAGCCAGGGTACAGGGAGAGTTGAAACAGCTCCAGACAGAAACCCCAAGCCACCCCGGCCAGCACGCCCCGCCGCCCGAAGAAGAAACAAAAGGCCACCCCGAAAAAAATGCCATTCAAGAGGTGGAACCCAACTCCGGTTACGTATATCACACTTGTCGGCGCAGCGGAACCAGCGAGCAGCAAACCGAACATGCGGACGACTTCGAACGGGTTGTAGAGGGAGTCATCCCACTGGGAGAGCAGAAACTTTGAAACATCGTAGAAAACCGTGGCCAGCAATCCGGCCCCCAGGCCCACTTTGGCAAAGCGAACCATCTTCTTCCGACCTTGCAGGGAGGAGCGGCGCCACCGTACTCCTAATCCGAGGGTGACGACGAGGGCCGCCACCAAGAGAGCCAGGGGCAACGAAAAACCGGAAACGATGTGGGTAACTAGGGCAGCGCCGCTGAAGAGAGCCAAAACTCCTAGGCTGCGAAATGCGAGATCATGTCTCACAATCTTCTCGTCCGGATCCCCGACTCAACGGCATTCTAACCCAGTGAGAACGAAAGTCCATCCGTGCTTCCCTCTCAGAACAAGCCTTGGATGCATCTACGAATCTCCAGCAGGAGCCAGGTCCGCAATGGCCATATTGGGGATGGATGTTAGCCACACCTTACGACATCCGCGACTGTGCCCAAACTTGTGCCCGAAGCCAGATCACTCGGGATCACTCCAGACCACTCCAGAGCAAGTTGCCTCCGAGGAGTATCCCCTGGCCCTTCTTNAACTTGGTTGATTTCTCAGGGACTTAGCGAGAGCTGATCGAATTGACCTGTTCCGACTTAAAATCCCTTGAGGCGAAAGCCTCGTGTGGGTTCGACCCCCACCCCGGGCACTTTCTCTCGCCCTAGCGTGGTGTTTCGGGGCCGGGCATGTAGGACTGAACGCGCTCGGCCACTTCCGCCAGGGCGTGCTCGCGTCCTTCGCGGACTTCCCAGATGGAGACGATGGGAAAGAACTTGGTGAAGAGCATGTAGAGGAAGATGAAGGTGGCGCCGAAGCCGAGGGTGATGGCGATTTCTACCCAAGTGGGCGAATAGAAGACCTTGTCCCAGGGCACACGAGGATGGGAAAGAGTGGGGACGACGATGGTAAACCGCTCCAGCCACATTCCCACCAGGATCGTGATTGAAGCCGCGACGGTGCCGGTCACCGTCCGGTTCTGGGGACGGCTTAGAATGCCCACGGGAATCAAGAAGCAGGTCACCATCATCGTCCAAAAGAGAGGGGCATAGCGCCCCGTCAATTTCGAGTAGAAGACCACTAGGTGAGCAGGGTCGTGGCCATAGTAGGTGGTAATGAGTTCGGCAAAGGTGAAATAAAACCAGAGGAGGGCAAAGACCAGCAAGAGCGTGCCCAGGTGATGGAAGTGGATGGTCTTCAGGTAGCCCTCGAGGTGGTAGATGCGTCGGATGAGAGCCATGGCGATGATGAGAGCAGCGATGCCGGAGAAGATGGCCCCCACCACGAAGTAAGGGCCGAAGATGGTGGAGTGCCACATGGGCTGCACGGTCATGCCGAACACCCACGAAACCACGGTGTGCACGGAGACGGCGATGGGGATAACCAGCACCGCCATGACGGCGATGCCGCGCTCCAGCCAGCGCCGCTGGCGCGGAGTGCCTTGCCAGCCCAGGGCCAGGAGGCGATAGAGCCAGGTGTACTTGCCGCCGTAGTCCCGCAGGATGGCGAGGTCGGGGATGAGCGGCAGGTATAAGTAGATGGTGCTGGCGGTGAGGTAGATGCTGACGCTGCAGACGTCCCAGAGCAGCGGGGAGCCGAAGTTGGGGTGGCGGAGCACGTTCAGCATGCGGTCGGGTCGGCCCAGGTCGACGATGATGCTGCCCACGCCGAAGAACAGCACGATGACGGTGATGACTTCGGCCGCCCGGGTGATGGAGCGGCGCCACTCGGCATGGGCAAGGCGCAAGATGGCGGAGATGAGCGTCCCCGCATGGCTGATGCCGATGAAGAAGACGAAGTTGGTGATGTAGAAGCCCCAGTAGACCGGGACGTTCAACCCCGTGACGCCCAGCCCCCGGCGGATCTGGTAGAGCCAGGCAAAAAAGGCCAGCGAGGTGAAGCCCAGCAGCACCAGCGCCAGGTAGTAGAAGGAGCTGCGCGTGGCCACGATGGGCTGCAAGAGCACCGTCTCGGGCCCGAGCGCTTCCGGGTTACCGCTGCTGTTGTTCTTCTCCACCCGCCCATTCTCCTTCTGCCAGATAGATGACCTTGGGCTCCGTGCCCAGTTCCTCCAGGTACTTGAAGGCACGCGGACTCCGAGCCAGTTCCGCAACTCTGCTGTCGGGGTCGTCCAGGTCTCCGAAATACATGGCGTTGGCCGGGCAGATTTCGACGCACGCCGGTACATAGTCGCCCTCGGCCAGCGGACGGTTCTCGGCCCGGGTTTCTTCGCGGGCGCGGAGCAGGCGGTGGTGGCAGAGCGTGCACTTCTCCACCACGCCCACCGGCCGCACCGAGACGTCCGGGTTCAGCGCTTGCTTGAGCTCCCCGGGGAATTCCGGCTGGTACCAGTTGAACATTCGCCGCGTGTAGGGGCAGGCGTTGGTGCAATAGCGGCAGCCGATGCAGCGGGCGAAGGTTTGGCGCACGATCCCTTCCGGGGTGATCCCGGTCGCGCCCACGGGACAGACGCGGATGCAGGGCGGGCTGTCGCAGTGCAGACAGAGCAAAGGCAGCTGCCGCCGCGACAGCCGCGGATAAGTTCCCGTCAGCTCGGGCTGGAGCGTCAGCCAGGAAATGATCCGGCCCCGCGCCGCTTGCTCGGGCTCGACGCAGGGGACGTTGTTCTCCGTCTGGCAGGCCACCACGCAGGCCTGGCAGGCGGTGCACTTGGCGAGGTCAATCACCATTCCCCAGCGTGGCATCGCTCGTCAGCCTCGGTACACCCGAACGTAAGTCCGGCCGGCGGCCGGCCAGCCGGACACGGGGTCGGGTTGGGTCTCGACCACCTGCAGCGGGTTGACCCCGCGGCGGGCCCACTCGCTGCCCTGTGTCCGCCCGTAACCCAGGGGGAGATGCACCACGCCCGGACGCACAGCGGCATGCAGCCGCAGGCGCACCCGGACCTTGCC
>C687J35504_10001921_pt1 | contig 14350 bp, 17 predicted proteins | sample RifCSPhighO2_02_FD_35504 | JGI IMG/M metagenome (IMG submission 35504) | reverse complement strand
GCGCGACGCGGTTAAGCTTCACAAAACGCAAGCCTAAAATCGCGCTGGCGGCTTTTGCCACTGTTGCGATTCTGGCGTAGGATGCGTCCGATGTTCTTTTGAATGGAGAGAGTCATGCTTCAGCGCACGCGCAAATGGGCGTCGCGCGTGAAGCGGCGTCTAAGTTGGGGGGTTTACCGCCTCTTGGAACTACTAAATAGGCCGTGGCTTTTCTTCGCGGGGTTCATTGCATTCATCGCGGTGCTGATTCACATCGCGTATCTCTATACAGCAATTTTCCTCATCATCGCAGCGTTCTCGATCCGCGTCTACATGCGATGGATAAGAAGAGCCATGGCAAAACGGCGGCTCCGATGAGTCGCCGTTCTGTTATCTATCCGTTCGAGTCTACTTTCGACACGGCGCTTTTTGTTTAGAGATTACGACTGAACCCCCACCTGTGCGCGCGGAAGGAATCGAACCTTCGACCTCTGTCTTATCAGGACAGCGTTCTACCACTGAACTACGCGCGCGTATTCGCGATGGTAGCAAAAATGACCGAAGTACGCCATATACTTCCTTTCTTGCTCGAAGTCTGTCATCATAGGCTTGTGAACTACAAAGTCATCGGCGGTAGGAAGCTTTCAGGAACGGTCACCACCAACGTCTCCAAGAACGCCACGGTGGCGCTCCTTGCCGCCTCGCTCCTGAACCGCGGGACGACGACCATCAAGCATGTGCCGAAAATAGAAGAGGTCAATCGTCTTATTGAGGTATTGAAAAGCATCGGTGCCGAGGTCGAGTGGACCAACGGCGATGTCGTCGTGCATCCGCCGAAAAAACTCACGCCTGAAAAAATGGACAAGGAGGCCGCGGGCAAGACGCGTAGCACGGTACTTTTCACGGCGCCGCTCGCGCACCTGTTCGAGTCGTTCGAGTTGCCGCTTCCGGGCGGATGCAATCTCGGCGGGCGCACGATGATGCCGCACATACAGGCGCTCGGCGCTTTGGGGATACAGATAGAAAAAGGTTCGGAAGGTATGTACAAAGTTTCGTCCTATGAGAAGACGGCGGGGGAAGTCGCCATGTATGAATCGAGTGATACGGGGACGGAAAGCGTGCTGATGGCGGCCGCAAAAATCCCCGGCAAAACCACCATCAAATACGCAAGCGCCAATTACATGGTGCAGGATCTTTGTGTCTTTCTCGAGCTATGCGGAGTGAAGATAGAAGGTATCGGGACATCGACCCTCGTCGTCCATGGAGTCGATGACATCGATAGGAACGTAGAAGTGTATCCGAGCGAAGATCCGATAGAATCGATGTTCTTCATTTCGCTCGCGGCGACGACCCAGTCGGAAATAACCATCAAGCGCTGCCCCTTCGACTTTCTTGAATTGGAGCTCGTGACGCTCGGACAGATGGGCCAGAAGTACGAATACGGCCCCAAGTACACTGCGGAGAACGGCCGCGCGGTACTCGCCGATGTCACCATGATTCCCTCGAAGCTCACCGCCCCACCCGAGAAAATAGCCCCGCGTCCGTATCCGGGCATCAACATCGACAATCTCCCGTTCTTCGTCCCCGTAGCGACGCAGGCCGAAGGGCGCACGCTCATCCACGATTGGGTCTACGAGAACCGCGCCATCTACTACATGGAAATGAAAAAACTCGGTGCCAAAATGCTTCTTGCCGATCCGCACCGCGTCTACGTCGACGGCCCGACGAAACTGCATCCGGCGGATATCGAAGCACCGCCCGCGCTCCGTCCCGCGACCATCCTCCTCATCGGCATGCTCGCGGCGGAAGGGGAATCGACGCTTTTCAATGTGTACCCCATCAACCGCGGGTACGAACGCCTCCACGAGCGCCTCACCGAACTCGGCGCCTCCGTCGAGGCGGTGGAATAAAGTGTTATGCAATTCATGTGGAAAAAACTCATATTCGCCGTCTTTATTGTCTTGGGAATGTTCATTGCTTATGAAGTCATTTCTAGGCAGTATTCTTCAGACATAGTTTGGAATGTTCAATCCGAAGGATATGGTGATTTAGGCGCACAGAACTTTTTTTATCAGGTCAGTGTTTATGTTAAAAGTATGAATAAGACGTATTCTCTCGGCAGGATAAATAATTGTTATACCGTAGACTTTGAGAAAGATCCCCATAATAAGATATTGGATCACGAACCTGAATTTCCCGAATATGTCCCCGGCGAAATTTCAAGAATTTTTTGTGGCGCCCAAGAAATAGCCGTTTTCAAAGAGAATGGACAGCTCTCTGTGAAAAAAGCTCACGTAGATTGGGATGGTTACACTCTGAAAAGGAACTCAGGGTTTGAGACAATAGTGCGCATGTGATTTCCTACGCTAACCATCGATAACGCGGACTTTTTTGCCGGCCGCCGTCGCCTTTTTGCGGGCTTCGATTGAGGTCTTTGCCGACGGCGAGCACGACCCCATGCGACGGGTTATAGTGTTCAAATGATGAAGCCAAAGGTCATTATTTTTGCGTCCGGCAGAAAGGACGACGGAGGTTCGGGATTCGAAAATCTGGTTGAAGCCGTGAGAAGCGGGACGTTGGACGCCGAAATCGTTGCGGTCGTATGTAATCACGAAGAGGGGAGTGTGCGCGAGCGGGCGGACAAGCTCGGCATCCCATTCATCTACTTTGCGGGCCCGTACGATGCCGAACACTATTCTAGTATTTTGCAAAATACTAGAATAAAGAAAGACGAACTCTGGGTCGCCCTTTCGGGCTGGCTCAAGCAGGTGCAAGGCCTCGATCCGACGAAAACTTTCAACATTCATCCTGCACTTCTTTCGCAACTTGGCGGCAGATTCGGCGGGCACGGCATGTACGGCAAGCATCTCCACGAAGCGGTGGCGGAGGCGCTGGAAAAGGGGGAGATAACGGAGTCCGGATTTACGATGCACTTCGTCACCGACGAGATGGACCGCGGTCCCGTGTTCTTCGAGCATCGCGTGCCCCTGCGGCAGGGGATGTTGGCCAGTGATATCGAACAGGCCGTGAAAGCGGCCGAGCACGAATGGCAGCCCAAGATAACGAACATGGTCGTGCATGGGAAAATCTGGTGGGACGGGAAGAATCCGGCGACGCTGGTAGTTCCGGCGAACTTAAAATAGAATGGCGAAGCGCGGGTGCGTGGCGGAATTGGTATACGCGTGCGTCTCAGAAGCGCATTCCGAAAGGATTGGGAGTTCGAGTCTCCCCGCACCCACTTGTGACGATATACCTGAAGAACGGGCTGTACGAATTCCTGATGTTCGGACTCAAGGAAGCGCGGGCCTGCATTTTTGCAGGTTCTTTTTTTATTCTGTTGTTCGCGTCGAATCACATCCCTCTGTTCGGATTTGCACGGTACGACTTTCTGTTCGTGGCCGCCGTCCTCTTACAGGTCGTTCTGTATCTCACCAAAGTCGAAACCTGGGACGAGGTAAAAGTGATATTCCTTTTCCATATTCTGGGGCTCGCACTTGAAGCGTTCAAGACGAATCCGGCCGTCGGCTCATGGGGCTACCCCGAGGAGGCTCTCTTCAAGCTCGGCACGGTGCCGCTTTTCAGCGGGTTCATGTACGCGGCGGTGGGGAGCTACATCGCGCAAGCGTGGCGCATTCTGAAACTGGAGCTTGAGAATCCTCCGAGTTATTTCTGGAGCGCGGTACTCTGCGTACTCATCTATGCGAACTTCTTTACGAATCACTTTATTCCGGACCTCCGCATCATTTTGATACCCGCGGTCTTCATTCTCTTCGCCCATACCAATGTCAAATTCACCGTTACCGAAAAAGTGCGCTCACTACCGCTCGCGCTCGCATTCTGTCTCATCGCGTTTTTCATCTGGATCGCGGAAAATATCTCTACCTTTTACGGGGCATGGCAATATCCTGATCAAGTGCACGTCTGGAACGTCGTATCGACCGGGAAGATTACCTCATGGTTCCTCCTCGTCATCATCTGCTTCATCATCGTCGCCTATCTCAAACACTACAAAGCGGCGCATCAGCGCACGTAATGCAACAGCAGGCTTCCTTTTTCGTTCAGTTGTTTTGTCGATTCGAGTTTGAATTGCGCGGAAGTATCTTTCGATGACTCGAAGAGGGGAAGACCGCGGCCGAAGACTATCGGCTCGACGGTGATGTAGAGCTCGTCGAGCAGGTCGTTCTCAAGGAACCACGTGTATGTTTTTGTCCCGCCCAAGACCGCAATATTCTCATATTTTTCCAGCAACGGGACGCAATCGGAGGACGCGGGATTGCAGTAGGTGAGCGTGTCGCTCTTGTGTTCGCTCGTACTGACCGAAGCGGTAAACACGATGCAGTTGCGTTTCGAGAGCGGCTCGATAGCTGTCTTATAGGTATTGTTGCCCACCACAATAACGTCCACGGCTGCGAGCATGTTGTGAAGAAAATCTTTGTCCTCTTTGCTCGTCCAATCTGAAAAATGGCTTGTATCAAGGGCAATTTTCCCGTCTATCGTCACGGCGGCTATGGCGATGCAACGCATATCCTCATTGTAGCGCGTATTGCGTTTACAGGATGCACCCGTTAGAATGCGACCTTCATATGCCCGCACTCGACGAGCGCAACACGAAGAAGGTCATCATCGCGCTCGCTATCTACCTCGCATCCCTCTTTGCGGCCAATACCCTCGGCCTCAAGATAATGCCGTTCATACTCGGCCTCCACGTCTCCGTGGCGGTGTTCTCGTTCCCGTTCGTCTTCCTCACGACTGACGTCATCGGGGAAGTATATGGAAAAAAGATGGCACGGTTCTTCGTCATCGCGGGTTTTATATCCACCGCGCTTTTTATTCTGTACTCTTTTATCTCCATCGCACTTCCGTGGGACGCGGCAGGGGAATGGGTACATCAGAGCTACGATCAGATATTCGGCATTTCGCTCCGCATCGCTATCGCCAGCCTCGTCGCGTTCGCCGTCGCCGAATACCAAGACGTGCTCTCGTTCTTTTTCTTCAAGGCAAAGCTTGGCGACAAACACTTCTGGTTGCGCTCCAACCTCTCCAACATCTGGTCGCAATTCTTCGACTCGGTGCTTTTCATGGTCATCGCCTTTTACGGTGTCTACCCGATGCCGGTACTCATCCGCATCATCATCACATGGTGGCTCTTCAAGGTCGCGATGGGATTCGTCTATACGCCGCTTTCATATCTTGGTTTGCGACTGCTCAGGGATACAAATAAATAGATCATGGATCAAGTAGAATTGTTTTTTCTGCTCGGCCTTTTGGTTCAAGTCGCACATTCGATTGAGGAGATGACAACAGGTTTTCATCGCACATGGTATCTCTTCGCGATGCCCTTTTGGGTTTTCTTACTTTTTGAAATCATTTTTCTGACTTTTTGGACAACGGTTTTGCTTATTCCCGAATTTCCGGCTCGCGGTAATTTCCAAGTTGGCTTTCTTATCCTCATGCTTGCGAACGGCATTCAACATCTCGTTTGGGCGGGCATAAAAAAGGGGTACGTTCCCGGACTCATAACAGCACCACTGCATGTCTTAGTTGCCGGAGCCTTTCTCGTGAGCGTACTTTTGATATGAAGGTTCAGGGCGTCAAGACGCGCATCTTCAGGGAAGGGGACGATCTGGTCGCGTTCATACGCGCGTACGTGCCGAAGTTGAAGAACTGCTCCGTGCTCGCGGTCACCTCGAAGATCGTCGCGCTCGCGGAAGGGCGGACGGCGCACGTGAAAAACAGGAAGGAAAAAGAAGCGTTGATAAAAAAGGAAAGTGAGTGGGCACTGCAAACACATCCGGAATGGTGGTGGACGGAAAAGGACGGCGCGCTTCTCGTGAATGCCGGCATTGATGATTCAAACGCAAATGGAAAGTTAGTTCTTCTGCCGCGTGATTCGTTCGCATCCGCTCAAAATCTACATTCCAGTATTTTGTCCTACTACGCCAAGGCTTCGAAGGACAAGCAAAAAAACAAAATAAGAAAATTGGGGATTATTATCACAGACAGTCGCATCTCTCCAATGCGTGCGGGTGTGACGGGAATTGCGCTCGGATATGCCGGTTTTCGCGGAGTACGGGACTACCGCGGGAAGAAGGATATTTTCGGCAGAAAGCTCAAAGTCACGATAACAGATGTCGCAGACTCACTCGCGACGGCGGCGACGCTCGTGATGGGGGAGGGCGCCGAACGCCAGCCGCTTTGCATCATCGAGGATGCCCCCGTCGAGTTTGTCGGGAAAGTCGATCGGAGGGAAGTTCTGATAGCCACGAAGGATGATATGTACGCGCCGCTCTTCAAAAACATCCGTACTCATCGCCCGAAGCGCAAGAAATAGAGGGCCGTACCAAATACGGCGATAAGGCCCATCACCCACATCCAAGTTCCGTTTGCGTCCGCCGCACCCACAGCTGCCGCTGTTTGGCTTTCGGCTGTGCTTGTTGCAGGATTAGAAGAGATTTCCACCGTTTCGCCGGAGATTTCGGTTGTTGGTTCCGTCGCGGGAATCGCCGCCGCGGTGAATTCGGGAGTTACCTGAATGAGCGCCGCCTCTTGAATTGAGGTCGTCGTAGTCGTAGTCGCGACCACCACGGAAACTTCCCCGGGAGTTGTCGTCGCCGGTTTTTTGGAGTGGCCCATGAGCGAATCCCATGTGCGTCCCATGACCCCGGGTACGGCATAGGCGGTCACCCATAGGCGCGTGAACGAATCAACGGTCGGCGTCTCTACGCCGCCGTCTTTTTGTTGCAGAGCGGAGAAGTAGTAGCGGGGCGTGCGGTAGATCTGTTTGGCCCAGATCGTGTGCGAATCGCCTATTGCGGCGATTGCTTGTAGCACCCACGCGGTCGAGAAGCTGTTGCCGAATCCGCCGTTTTCCGCCTGCTGTGACGAGAGGTATCCGTCGGCACGGCTGAGCGCGATCTGCGTCGCCCCCGTGCGCTCGAAGAGCGAGAGTGCCTGTATCGCGGCGGCGGTGAGATCGACGCTACCTTCCCACGAGCCGTCGGGCCGCTGTGCCGCGATGATGCCGTCACGTATGCGCCGCGGCATCTCGTCTTCGGATCGGTATCCGGCGTGCAGGAGCGGGAAGACGGCGAAGATGTCGTCGTTGATAAGCGACGGGTCGCCCACCTGCGTACCGTCGAACGCTTCCACGATGGGCGTGATGTAATCGGTGCCCGTGCCGATGTAGGGATCGATGCCGAGAGCAAGAAGCGCCATCGCATGCCGCTCATAGTCGGTGGCTTTTGTGAGCGCCGGCTTCCATCGCAGGAAGTACTCGCGCAGTTTCATCCTCGCGTCCCCGATATCGTGGCTCTTGAATGCGAATGCGGCCCAATCGGAAAGAAGCGCTTCCGGTAGCGCCCCGTCCGCATTCTGGAATGATTTCAGGAAGAGGACCGCTTTCGTCACATCAAAATCGGAGGCGATGTTCTCGATGCCGCCGCCTACGCTCGCGGCCGCGGAAGCAGAGAGCGTGGCACTTACCAGCGAACTGATATTGAGGGTGAATCGGCTGCCAAGGAAGGTATCCGAGAAATCGTGAAGTTCCAGGGTAATCGCGTCGCCCTCTGCGACGGGGAGCTGGCTGAGTCCAAGGCTCGCGAAGTTGCCGTTTTGGTACAGCGCCCAGTACTGGCTCATCTCGTCGGCCGAGACGCCGCCCACCGACGTTACGAACAGCCCGAAGGAGGGAAACGCGTTGGAAAATCGGGCTCCCGCTATTGCCCCCGAATCTACCGCCGCCTGCAGAGCGCAGATGCCAAAGTACTGCCCGGAGTACGTGTGTGATACTCCGTCGGTGTCGACCACGGTGCAGTGGTCGGGAACGTTGACGGACGCCACTATATCGGCGAAAACGGGTGTCGCGACGAATACAATACTTATTACAAGACCTGCCAACGTGCGCACGTGCATATATGTTTCGATTAGATAGTAATAATTAGTATCCCTTCTCGTATCTCCACTCCACCGCATCGCCCGCGTGGAGTTTTGTTTGCGAAGCGCCCGTGTTGGACGACGCCCCGTTGACGTAGAGGATCCAATAAAACCCGTCGCCCCCGTACTTTCCGTTTATGGATTCAACGAAAAATCCGAGAGAAGGGTACTCACGACCGGAAAATGTGAATTCGCCGGACTCTTGCAGTGTCCGCATAGCCTCCAGTACGCTGGAATTGTCTTGGATCGCGGCGGTATACGTCGCTCCTTCGACGGATACGGCAACGCTCGTTCGTGTTGACGGAGGGACGACAATTACGGTCGTCGTTGCGGGCCGCGGAACGGGCCACTCCGTCGTCGTCAAAAGTCGTGCGTTCATCGACGATTGGATCGTATAGAAAACGATGCCAAAGAGGATGAGCGACGAGATGCTGATGAGAATGAGGTATTTGGTGCGCATACAAACAAAATCTCTGCGTCCGAGCAGAGGTTTTCAATGCATGCGTCGCGTAAACATGCGACACACTGCGTTTCCTGCTCGGGATATGACTGTTGTTTGACGACCGGACTAACCCTTGTGGGTATTACCGTTGCGGCACAGTGGAGGAATTACACCTCACTTCCACAAACAACAGGACGTGCATTGTATTCCCGCCGCAAAAGTGTGCAAGTGGATAGCGCATTGGAGAATACATCGGGGAAGGAGTAAACCCCCACACCATCTTTTTTCTACGAAAGTTGGTGTGGGGGTACATATGGTACGATGCCCGTATGCCGCAGAAGATCACAGGCCCCGCATTTTTTATAGGGAGGGGGAGCGGAGGGGATGACCTTATTTCCTTCGGCTCGGGCCAGCCCGACCTGCCCCCGCCGCCCTCCGCCTACAAGGTCTTGGAGAACTACCGCGCCTTCAAATACGGGCTCGTGCAGGGAGAGGAAGCCCTTCGCGAAGCTATCGCGGGGGAGTATCCGAGCGCGACGCCCGAAGAGGTCGTCGTCACCAACGGCGCATCCGAAGCGATAGACCTGTGTCTGCGCGCGATCTCCGAACCGGGCGCGTGCGTCGCGCTTCCGCGTCCCTACTACTACTCATACCCGCACAACGTTCGGCTCGCGGGGATGACACCCGTCTACTACGATCTGGAGAAAGGCAAGATCAATTATGATACGTTCGAGAGGGCGGTACAGGGATGCCGCGCGGTCATGATCAATTCGCCGTCGAATCCGACGGGCACGGTGCAGGAGGTCGACACGCTCAAAAAAATAGAGGACCTCTGCAACAATCTCGGCATCTATATTCTCTCCGACGAGGTGTACAAGGACCTCATCTATGTGCGTGAGAATTACCCGATGAAGGGCAAGCGCGTCGTGACCATCAATTCTTTTTCCAAGACGTACGCCATGTGCGGCCTGCGTCTCGGCTACTTCCACACATTGGACAGGGCTCTGGTTGAGCGTGTCGTCGACATGAAATCGCACACCTCGATGAATACTTCCATAGTGAGCCAAGCGATGGGGCTTGCGGCGATGAAAGAGCGTCCGACCTACGTCGCCGCGCATGTGCCCATCTGGAAGCAACGACGCGACCTCATCTACCAAAAGCTTTCCGAGCTCGGGCTCGACGTATGGAATCCCGAGGGGGCGTTCTACATCATGCCGAAGATAAAGGACTCCACGCGGGCGATGCACGACCTGTACCACCACTATCAGCTGATCACCTACGACGGGGTGTGGTTCGGTGCACCGGATCGCTTACGCTTCAGCTACGCGCTTGATACGGAAAAGATAGAGGAGGGGATGCAGAGGCTCAAGAAATTCCTTGAGACGGAATACCGGACGTATTCGGCATGATAGGTCTGTTTGATTCCGGATTCGGCGGTCTGCACGTGCTTCGGGGGATCATCAGACGTCTTCCCGAATATGATTACCTCTACCTCGGCGACAGCGTACACACACCCTACGGGCCGCGGTCTGCCGACGAAGTGTATGCGTACACAAAACAGGGCGTAGCATTCCTTTTTGCCCGCGGAGCCGGACTCGTCGTGCTTGCATGCAACACCGCTTCGAGCGAAGCATTGCGAAAGATACAGCAGGAATATCTGCGAGAAAAAAGCCCCAAAAAAGTCCTTGGGACCCTCATCCCATTTGCGGAAGCCGCCGCCGCGCGCACGAAAAATAAACGTGTCGGCGTCATGGCGACCGAGGGGACGGTACGCTCGAATGCACTCCCGCGTGAGATAACAAAGGTCGACGGCACCATCGAAGTCTTTCAAGAAGCATGCCCGCTACTCGTGCCCCTCGTTGAAGCGGGAGAGCAGGACTCTCCACGGGCGGATGAGCTTATCCGCAGCTATGTGACCCCGCTCCTCGAAAAGAACATCGACACGTTGGTCTTGGGATGTACGCACTACGGAATTCTGGAAGAAAAGATCAGGGGTGTCGCGGGCGAGAACATACACATCATTTCCGACCGCGACGTGATGCCCGGAAGTCTGGCGGCATATCTGCAGCGTCATCCGGAATTGGAAAAACGCATCACAAAAAACGGGACGATGCACTTTTATTGCACGGGGGACAAACGGCGTTTTGAAGAACTCGGCGGCGTCTTTTTCGGCAAAAGCATCAAAGCGGAGCAGGTGACTCTCGATACGCAAGCGGTATAGTGACAATATGAGTTACGCGGATGACTTCAAGAATAAACGTATTACGGTGCTCGGACTCGGACTCCTGGGGCGGGGAGTTGGCGATGTCGAGTTCCTCGCAACATGCGGAGCGGAAATTGTAGTGACCGACAAAAAAACGGAAGCGGAGCTCGCGGAGTCCGTCGAGAAATTGAAACAATATCCCAATGTCAGGTTCAAACTCGGCGGGCACGATGCGGAAGATTTCAAACACTGCGACATGGTCCTGAAAGCCGCCGGCGTCCCGCTCGACTCGCCGGAAATTGCGGCCGCGCGTGCCGCGGGCATTCCCGTGATGATGTCCACCGCGCTTTTTGCGAAGTACGCGATTGCGACGGGAGCAAAGATAGTCGGTGTGACGGGGACACGCGGCAAGACGACCGTTGCATATATGATCTACCACTGCCTGAAAAATGGCTCAAAAACCGCATTACTTGGGGGCAATGTCCGCGGAGTTTCGACGCTTGCGATGTTACCGAATGTCACTGTCGGGACAGTGTGCGTGTTGGAATTGGATTCGTGGCAATTGCAGGGATTCGGCGACCTCAAAATAAGTCCGCATATCGCCGTATGCACGAATCTCATGCCTGACCACCAGAATTACTACAAAAGCATGGACGAGTATTTTTCGGACAAGGCAAATATTTTCCGGTTTCAAAAGGTCGGCGATGTTCTCGTCGTTGGGGGAGAGATTGCAGACAGAATTCGCGCGGAGCAACCCCCGCTTGACCCGATCATTCCCGACCCCATTCCGTCCGATTGGAAACTAAAAATTGTCGGGGAACACAATCGGGAGAACGCGTCGTTCGCGAACGCGGCGCTTCAGGCGCTCGGACTCTCGGACGATGAGATAAAAGCTGGGCTGGAATCATTCGAGGGCGTCGAAGGACGTTTGCAATTCGTTCGCGAGATCAATGGGGTAAAGATATACAACGATAACAATGCGACGACGCCGGAGGCGACCATCGCAGCGCTGAAGGCACTCCAAGAGTCAGGAGGCAAGAGTCAGGAGACAAGAATTATTCTGATTGTGGGAGGCTCGGATAAGGGTCTCGGTCTCACGGCACTTGCAGAAGAAATCAATCGCTCGTGCAAACATCTCGTTTTTCTGGCCGGCACCGGCACAGAAGCATTTCTCTTGGCTCATGGCTCCAGCCTCTTGCCTCAAAAAAGTGGCCCGTTCGACTCACTCGAGCGAGCGGCCAAAGAAGCGCTCGGCAGAAGCGAGAAAGGAGACACTGTGCTTTTTAGTCCCGCATTCGCGTCTTTCGGTATGTTCAAAAATGAGTATGACCGCAACGACCAATTTTTGGAGCTGGTCAGGACGACGGGAGGCGTTGCATGAGCGTGGCGATACCCTTGTGCATGACGGTCGTCGTCTCAGGGTCGTTCTTGAGGTCTTCTATGGTGTCCGACAGACGGCTGTCTATCTTTTCGCTGTTGTCGAAAAGGTAAGAGGGGAATTCCTCGAAGCGTTCGAAGTATTCCTTAAAGACGTTTTTCCGCGTATGCGGATCAGGGCTCATCGCGCCCGCCTTCAATTCCTCGAAATCGAATTTCGATTTTTGTTGTTCGCGTTTGATGCGTTCATTGTACTCCGTTTCGCCGCGGCGCAACAGCGATGGCCCGCCTGCCGACCGGCAGGCGGGCGTGTCTTCACGACGGCACAGCAGTATACCCCATGAGATAGGTCCGCGAGCTTTGCAGGAAAATATCAGATCGGATATCTCACGGGGTATACTGCCGCTATGCGCATGCCGGAGGCGATATACATGGTAGGAATTGGTGGAATCGGGATGTCCGCGCTCGCCCAGTTCTTGAAGCATGAGAAGAAGCGCATAAGCGGGACCGACAGGGAGGAGTCTCCCGTGACGACGATGCTCTCCCAGAGAGGCATTCCCGTCGTCATCGGGCACGACCAATGCAACATTCCGGCCGATACGGAGCTACTCATCTACTCCGATGCGGTGCCGGAAAATAACGTCGAGCGCGTACGAGCGAAGGAGATGGGGATTCCCGAACTCTCATATTTTGAAACACTCGGGGAAATAACAAAAAACACGCGGACCATCGCGGTAGCCGGTACGCACGGAAAGACGACGACGGCCGGCATGCTCGCGAAGATACTGCTCGATGCGAAAAAGGAACCGACCGCTATCGTGGGCTCGGTCGTGCGGGATTTCGATTCCAATTTTCTCGCAGGGGACTCCGACCTTTTCGTTATCGAAGCGTGTGAATATCGTGACCACGTCTTGAAACTTTCGCCGGAGATCCTCGTTATCACCAACATCGAGCTCGACCACACCGATTACTTTCCGGATCTGGAGAGCCTGCAGGCGACGTTCCGCACGGCGGCTGAGCGCGTACCGGCGCACGGCTTCATCGTCACGCATCCGGACGACCCCGATATCGTGCCGGTCCTCAAAAATGTTTCCGCGCGCGTCGTCGATTACACGGAGGAATCGGTTCCGCGCCTGCATCTCATCGGCGAATTCAACCGTATGAATGCCCGCGCCGCGAAGGCAGCCGCACGAGCGGCCTTCCCCGACATTTCCGCCGAGCGTGCGAACGAGGCGCTCGCGTCGTTCCGCGGCTCATGGCGGCGGTTCGAATATCACGGCGAGACCCCCAACGGGGCTCTGGTGTACGACGACTATGCGCATCATCCGACCGCCATCCGCGCAACCATAGGAGCGGCGCGGGAAAAGTTCCCCGACAAAAAAATAGTTGTTGCGTTCCATCCGCATTTGTATAGTCGTACGAGAAGTTTACTGCAGGGATTCGCCGCCGCGCTCGCGCTCGCCGACAGGGCGTTCGTCGCTCCCATCTACGCCGCACGCGAGGCACCCGACCCGGCCGTTTCCAACCACATCCTCGCGAGCGCGGCGGGACCGAGCGTCGTCGCACTCGATTCGTTCGACGATATCCGTGACCGGCTTTTGCAGGAAGGGGACGACGCGCTCATCATCACCATGGGCGCGGGCGATATTTACAAGGTAGCGGAACAAATCGCCGACTAGTTTTATTCTAATGTTCTTGAGAACATTAGAATAAAAGGTATAGTACGAATATGAACCACAAACATTTGGAAAGGATAACGCGTGGCTTTTCAAATCATCGCCGCATCCAAATATTGGAGTTGCTCCACAAGGCACCGGAGCTATCGGTCGAGGAGATCGCATCGGGGTTCAAGATTAACTACAAAACAGCCTCAGACCATATTCGTCGGCTCGCCATCTCAGGACTCGTCCTGAAACGAAACGAAGGAGCCGCTGTACGTCATAAACTGACGCAGCGAGGTGCAGGCGTTCTGAAGTTCTTGAGAACATTAGAATAGATATGAATGACGAGACGAACAACGGAGACACACTAGGCAAGCTTTCCATCGTCGCGACGCCCATCGGCAACATGGGCGATATTACGTTCCGCGCGCTGTGGAATCTGAAGGAATGCACCGTCATCTATGCCGAGGACACGCGGGAGATATTGAAACTCCTCAACCACTACGGTCTCCGCAAATCCGTGTTCCGGCTCGACGCGGCGACCGAGGCAAAGAAAGCCGAGGAAGTCCGGCAAAGAATTGAAGTTGGTGAACATGTTTGTTACGTCACTGATGCGGGGACTCCCGGGATATCAGACCCCGGTTCACGCTTGGTGTCTCTAATTCGCGCGAATGGTGGAATAGTGGAGGCGATTCCCGGGCCTTCCGCGCTCACGGCGGCACTCTCGATTGCGGGGATAGACGCGAGCCGCTTCAC